>Ga0154020_10002517_pt1 | contig 22335 bp, 16 predicted proteins | sample Klosneuvirus_201_FD_109709 | JGI IMG/M metagenome (GOLD analysis project Ga0154020, IMG submission 109709) | Active sludge microbial communities from wastewater, Klosterneuburg, Austria - Klosneuvirus_20160825_MG | ecosystem: Engineered > WWTP > Aerobic digester > Activated sludge | place...
CAGGTAACGGCGATAACGCAGTCCACGCGCCGCCAGCCGGTACAGGATCACCGGCGTCATCAGGTACATGGTCAGCGTGTACAGCAGGCGCAGCACCGGCACGGCCCGTGATCGGACAAGGCCGCGAAGTATACGGAGTCTGCGCGACGTAGGCAGAATCCGGCCTGCCCGCCATAATCCGCCGATGACTTCGCGCCTGCCCCGCTTTCACTTTCGCCTGCTCGGTCCGCGGCATTGGCCGGCATGGATCGGCCTCGGCCTGCTCTGGTTGCTGGCGCAGCTTCCATACCCGTTGCTGATGCGCGTGGGCGCAGGCCTCGGCTGGCTGATTGCGCGCCTGCCCGGCTCGCGCCGGCGCATTGCCGAGCGCAATCTGCAACTGTGCTTCCCGAAGCTCGACAGCCGGCAGCAGGCAGCCCTGCTGGAACAGAGCCTGCGCGACGTCGGCCTCATGCTGGTGGAGTTCGCCCTGGCCTGGATGGGCACGCGCAAGGCGATCCTGCGCGTGCCGGCGACCATCGAAGGACTCGAACACCTCGCGGCAGCAAGCGTGCGTGGCCAGGGCGTGCTGCTCACCGGCGCGCATTTCTCCCACCTCGAGCTGGCCGGTCGCCTGCTCGTCGAACACGCCGGCATCGAGCTTGCCGGGATGTACCGCGAGCATGGCGACGCCGCATTTGAATGGGCGATCCGACGGGCGCGGGCGCGGTATGCGGCAACCATGTTCACCAAGAACGAAGTGCGCGGCTGCGTGCGCTACATGAAAGCTGGCGGGCGCATCTGGTATGCCCCGGATCAGGACATGCGCGGCAAGGATACGGTGTTCGTGCCGTTTTTCGGCATCGATGCCTCGACCCTCACCGCGACCCATCACCTGGCCCGGCTTTCCGGTGCCTGCGTGATTCCGTTTTTCCATCGGCGCCTGGATGGCAGCGGTTATGCGCTGCGCCTGGAAGCGCCGCTGGCGGATTTTCCGGGTCAGGATGTCAGCACCGACACGGCACGCATCAATGCGATGATTGAGCGCATGGCACGCGAAGCACCAAGCCAGTACCTTTGGATACATCGGCGCTTCAAGTCCAGGCCGCCAGGCCAAGCATCGCTTTACGAGTGAACGACAGCTGATGGGGAGTGGTGAATGGGCTTGATCTGGATTGTCGGGGGCGCGCTGCTTGGAGCGATCCTGTGCACGACCTTTGCACGCGAATCGAGCACCCTGTTCGGGCTGCTGTTCGGTGCCGGCTTCGGCTATCTGCTGTGGCGGCTGGGCGATCTGGCCCGACGCCTGCGCGAAGGCGAAGAGCGCCTCGCTGCCCTCGAACAGACGCAATTGCGCGCCGGCATCACCCGCAGCCAAGCGCGTGCGACGGGAGAAGCAACGCTCGACCTGCGCGAAATCGCGCCGGTGCCGGTGCCTTCGTCAGCTCCCTTTTTCGGCGCGACCGCCGCCGCTGAGGAGCTGATCGCGACCGAGGAAACACTCGACATCGGGCTGGTGCCAGCTGCGCCTCCCGCGCCACCACCCGTGCCGACCGTGGACAGGTCACGCACGGCGCGCCCGGTATTCGACGAGCAGCCACAACACTGGCGCGAGGAACCCTCCAGCGACCTCTTCGCCGGGATCACGCGCTGGTTCACCGAAGGCAATGTGCCGGTCAAGGTCGGCATGCTGGTGTTGTTTGCCGGCGTTGCCGCCTTGCTCAAGTACGCCGCCGACGAGGGCTGGTTCACCTTCCCGATCGAGTTCCGCCTGATCGGCATCGCCCTTGCGGCCACCGCCGCACTCGTGTTTGCCTGGCGACAACGCGAGGCGCGGCGGGGCTTTGCGCTGAGCCTGCAGGGTGGCGCGATCGGCATCCTGCTGCTCACCGTGTTCGCTGCCTTCCGTCTGTATCACCTGCTGCCGGCCGGTCCGGCGTTCGCCCTGATGCTCGTGCTCGTGGCCGGCGTATGCATGCTTGCCGTGTTGCAGGACGCGCTAGCCCTGGCCGTGCTCGGCATCCTTGCCGGCTTTGCCGCACCGATCCTGATCTCGACCGGCAGCGGCAACCATGTCGCGCTTTTTTCGTACTACGCCCTGCTCAACACCGCCATCTTCGCGATTGCCTGGCAGCGCGCCTGGCGCGTGTTGAACCTGATCGGATTCTTTTTCACCTTTGCAATCGGCACACTCTGGGGCGTGCTCCGCTATCGTGCGACCCTGTTCGACAGCACCGAGCCTTTCCTGCTGCTGTTTTTCGCCATCTACCTTGCCGTGCCGATCCTGTACGCACTGAAACGCTCGCCGGAAAAGCGTACAGGCATCGATGGCACCCTGCTGTTCGGCAACCCGCTGGTCGCATTTGCCTTGCAAGGCGCGCTGCTCGAATGGGAACGCACGCCCCTGGCGATTTCCGCGCTCGTGCTCGGCCTCGTCTATCTCGTGCTTGCGGCCAGTCTGATCCGCCGCGTGCGCGTGCTTGGCGAAGCGTTCGCCGTGCTCGCCCTGGGATTCTCGACGCTGGCGGTGCCGCTGGCCCTGTCGGCGCGCACCACCGGCTGCATCTTTGCCCTCGAAGGCGCGGCACTGGTCTGGCTTGGCCTGCGCCAGCAACGGCGACTGCCACGCTGGATCGGCCTGCTCCTGCAACTGCTCGCGGCGGGCGCATTCGTGATCGCGTTCGAATGGGGCCATGTGGCGAATATCACCGCCATTGCCAATGGACACTTTGCCGGCGCCATGCTGATCTGCCTCGGCGGCCTGGTCTGCGCGTGGCTCTATCAGCGTGCGCGTCCCGGCCACCCCTTGAGCAACCTGCTGTATCTGTGGGGCCTGTGCTGGTGGTTCGGTGCCTGGCTGGTTGAAATCGATCGCTTCGTGCCCTCGGCGAAGGAGTTTGCCGCGATCCTCACCCTGCTGGCGCTCAGCGCCTGGCTGGCCGCCGAAGCTGCCCGCCACTGGCAACGCCTGATCCTGCTGCTGACCACGACGACCCTGTTCTGGCTGATCATTCCATTGAGCATCCTCATCGCCATCGATGGGCGCATTTTTGGAGACTGGAACCTCTTTGCCTATACCGTGCTGGGTCTGGCCGGATGGCGCAGCCTGGCCTGCCTGCGCGTCAGCCAGGCGGCCGTGCAAGCGGCCACGCACCTGGCCTGGTTCTGGATCTGGACGGCGGTGTTTGCGCTGCGCCTGGCCGAACTCGGTAACGATGCCAACCTCGGCAACGGCTGGCTGATGGCGTTGATCGCGCTGCCCTTGCTGGTTGCGCTCCTGCTTGCATTGCGGCGGCCCGCCTGGATATCCGCACCGCTGTCCGCGGCGTTTCCCGGTTACCGCGGCGGCCTCCTCGGTACCCAGGTGTTCGTACTTGGCGGCTTGCTTGGCATCAGCCTGTTCGTGGAGGGAGCCAGCGATCCGCTGCCCTGGTTGCCCATCCTCAATCCGCTCGAGTTGTTCCAGTTCGGCGCCTTCGTCCTGCTTGCGCAGTGGCTGGTCGACGCCGAGGCGCCCGAAGCATTCCGGGACAACCGCCCTGCCCTGCTCTCGATTGCCGGATTCCTGTTGATCACCGCCGCCACCCTGCGTGCCGCGCATCACCTGGGCGACGTGCCGTGGTCACACGGCTTGCTCAGCGCCACCCTGTCGCAGACCAGCCTGACCGTGGTCTGGAGCATTCTTGGCGTGGCCGGCTGGGTTCTCGGATCGCGGCGCGGCAAGCGTTCGCTGTGGCTGGCCAGCGCGATGCTGATGGCGGTGGTGCTGGCCAAGCTGTTGCTGGTCGACCGCCAGCACCTGGGCAACCTGTTCGGCATCGCCTCGTTCATCGCCTACGGCCTGCTTTGCACCCTGGTCGGCTATCTCGCCCCGGCGCCGCCGCGAACCCTCACTGCAGAAAAAACCGCATGATTCATCGATGCCTGCTCGCCTGCCTGTTCACACACCTCGCCGCAGTCGCACAGGCGGCAACCCCGGCCGACTACGCCGAGGTGTACCCGATCGAGACCTCCGGCAACAGCGCGGCTTGGCAGCTCGACCTGGATGGCTCGGTCTATGCGGTATCCGGGGGACGGAATCTGCGCGATCTGGCCGTGTTCAATGCGGACGGTCACGCGGTGCCGATGATCATCCAGCCGTTCAAGTATCCGGACGTCAGCGTTGAGCAGCGTTCCGCCGTGCCGGTACTGCCCTTGCCCAAGCGCAAGGCGGATTCCGCGGACAGCGACTTTCACCTGCTGGTCGAACGCGATGCCGAAGGGCGCCTGCGTCGACTTGAAACGCAGGTTTCGGGGAACCCTGCAGCAAACCCTGAGACCAATCAATGGTTGATCGACCTCGGCGAATTCGAAAGCGGTATCGATGAGCTCGCGCTCGATTGGGACACACCGAAAACCGGTGTCATTGCGCGCTTCGAGGTTGCCGGCAGCAACGACCTGCAAAGCTGGAATGTGCTCGATGCAGATGCCACCCTGGTCGTGCTTGAGCAGGATGGGGCGCGCATCGAACGTCGCGTCATTGCCTTGAGCCCGACTCGAACGCGTTACCTGCGTTTGCGTCGCAGCGATGACGGCGCGCCCTTGCTTGGACTGCGCGCGGTGGCCAGCCACGTTCGTTTTGTCAGCAGAGTTCCTCCCGCGCCCTGGATCGAAGTCGACGCCGTTGAAAGCATCGGCGACATGCAGGCCAGCGCCACCCGGCACCTGTACCTGCTGCGCTATCCAGTGCCCGCGTCCGCACTGTGGATCGGACTCTCCAACGACAATGCAATTGCCCAACTGGAGATTGCCACTGCCAGCGACGTTGCCGATGCGCCGATGCGCTGGATCCATCGTTCACGCCTGGTCGCCTTCCGCTTGTTGCAGAACGACGATGTAATCGAGAGCGAAGCCATTTCCCTTGATCCGGTAACCCGTGTGAGTGCCGTGCGCATTGATTCAGTGACGCCGCTGGCGACCCATCCACATCTGCTTGTCGGCTACCGGCCTCCGCGTCTGGTATTTCTGGCCGAAGGCAAAGGTCCGTTTCTGCTTGCGGTCGGCAGCGCCACGGCCCAGACCCCCGACTATCCGATCGAGGCAGCACTGGTGACCTTGCGTGCCAAGCTCGGCCAGCAATGGCAGCCGCCGTTGGCGCAATTGGGGGAGGTGCGCGAGAGTGCCGGCGAGAAGGCGTATCTCACGCCCAGGCCCCCGATTGAATGGAAGCACTGGCTGCTATGGGCGGTATTGATCGGCGCCGCGCTCGTGGTCGGCGGGATAGCTCTGAGTCTGCTGCGGGATCCGGACAAACGCGGCGCAGAAGATCGCCAGCAGCCACCAGAAGAATAAGCCCCACCAAGCCGAGTAGAAGGCGAAGTGGGTGTTCAGTGGGAAGCACATCACGGCCAGGGCGAGACCCGGCGCAAAGGCGCGGGCGCGTTGATCGGCTGAGCCACGCCGCCAGGCACGCACGGCGCAGACGCTGCCGGCGAGCCAGAACAGCAGGCCAATGACGCCAGTCTCGCTGAGCAGCTCAAGCACGATCTGGTGGGCGTGCGCCGCACCCAGCCGCGTCTTCGCATCGACAAACTGATCGCCGGCCGCGGCATGCGCAGCGTAGTCGTAGCGAAAGCCACGCGCGCCGACGCCGGTCACGGGATGCTCCTTGATCATGCCGACGGCCGCATGCCAGATGCGCAGGCGACCGGCCGAAGCCTCATCGATGGCTTGTTCGGTGCCCTGCAGCGCGAGCAGGCTGCGTTCGATGCGGGCGTCGAAACCATTCGAGTCGCGCAGCATGAGGCCGGCGCTCAAGGCGACGCCAAGCAAGGCACCGAGGATCAGGGGCAGGAAACGCTTGAGGCTGCGCGTCTCGCGCCAACCGAAAACCAGGGTAACCAGCGCGAACGACAACCACGCCGCGCGCGATCCAGCCAGCAGGATCGGTACCAAAACCAGCACATAGGCGACCAGCAAGCCGAAACGCCCGCCGTGCTCGCGCGCGGCCAGCAGAAAAAACGGCGAGAGCACGGCCAGCACCGGGCCGAGCTTGATATTGTCCGCACCAAAGATGCCGGAAAGCCGCTCCATCTCGGGCGCGCCGCCCAGACTGAAGCCGGCCAGCCATTGCACCCACGCGTCGATCACCCACAGCGCGCAGACCGCGGCGACCGCCAGCTCGAACGGCCGCCACGCTGCTGGCTTGCGCAGCGCCCAGGCGACAAACAATGCAAAGGGCAGAAAACGCAAGGTTTCCAGGGCCGTCATCCAGGTTTTCCCGGGCATCACCGCGCCGAATCCCGACAGCAGCACCGGCAGCCAGTAGCATGCAAACAGGATCGGCACGAGGCGCAGTTGCGCGTCCGCAAGCGGCGCGAAGCGGTAACGCAGGAGCAAGCCGATGCCGGCCACGGCGGCAATCAGCACCGGCAGTTCCGAGGTGCGCCCCAGCGGCAGCAGGACCAGCACGCCGAGCACAACCAGCAAGGCGCCGAGCTCTCGGCGCGGCATCCACGCCACCGTGTTCATCGATCGCCGCGACGCCGCCGAGGTTCCGCGGCAAGTTCGCCGTAGAGGGCCAGCGTTGCCTCCTGCATGTCGCTGAGCCGATAACGGGCCAGCGGCTGGATTGCCGGTGCCGCGCGCATCAGGTCGGCGGCGCGCTCGGCCAGTCGCGCGCGGTCGCCCGGGGGCACCCGACCGCTTGGATACAGATCGGTGAGCAATTCGCCGACACCACCATGCGCATACCCGAGCACCGGCCGGCACAGGGACAAGGCTTCGATGACCGTGCGCCCGAACGATTCGTGCTGGGTGCTGAGCTGCAGGACAAGGGTCGACACCGCCATGACATCGCGTACATCGGCACGCGGCGGACTGATCGCCATGTGTCCGCTGACGCCACGCTGGGCGGCGAGAGCTTCGAGTTCGGCGACGTAGGCTTCTCGCCCTGGCTCGCGCGCACCGAGCAGGAGCAGGCGCGCATCGACGCCGCGATCCTTCAAGTCGGCCAGCAACTCGATGGCATCGGCATGTCCCTTCAGGCGCGTGCCGCGCGCCGGCAAGGTCAGCAATGGCGCGCCGTCGAGGTGTGGATATTCGGCGAAGAAGCGCGCGCGCCATTCGTCATCGGGCTGGTGGCCGAATGGAAATTCGGCGGCATCGACGCCGCGCGGGATCAACACGAGCCGCTGCGGACTGGTTTTCCGGTAGTGGCGCAGGACGTGGTCGCGCACCAGATTGGATACACAGATGACGCGATCGCCACGGGCCATGATGCTGCTGTACCAGCCGGGTGAATTCAGGCCGTGCACGGTAGTGACGAAATGCGGCTTCGGCACCGGCATGCCGTTGATGGCGCGCCAGCCCAGCCAGGCCGGCAGCCGCGAACGCGCATGCACGATGTCCGCGCCGCTTTCGACAAGGATCCTGCGCAACCGCGGCACCAGCAACAGCGTGTGCAGGGATTTGCGGCCAATCGGCAGCTCTATGTGGCGGCTGCCCTCTGCCACCAGTTGCGTGACCAGACGTCCGCCGCCGGAAACCACGATCGATTCGTGGCCGGCCTCGACGAGGGCGCGCGCGATCTCCAGCGCCGAGCGTTCGGCCCCGCCGGAGTTCAGCATCGGCACCAATTGCACGACGCAAAGACGCCGATTTGTCAGATTGGAACCCTGCTCGGACAAATCCACCTCGTTTCGGCTGATCAGGTTCAAGCGTCCCGCCCGCTCACTCTTCGAGCAGATACTGGGCGCTGCAATACGGGCACTGGGCCGTGCCGCCCTCATCCTCGATCGCCAGGTAAACCTTCGGATGCGAGTTCCACAGCGACATTGCCGGCATCGGACAGCTCAACGGAAGGTCGGCACGCGTTACCCGATAACGGTGCTCGGCATTCGCGGGGATCCGCGATTCAGCCGCTGGATTGCGCAATGACATGAGCCAAAACTCCCGGAAAGGACATCAGCCACACAGTTTAGCAGCACGTATTGTGCCAAGTCCGTCACATTTGGCAGGTCGAACAGCTCGCAGTGCCGCCAGCGGCAGGACGTCATCCTGCTTGTTCGTCGAGTGTCCTAGAATGACCCGTCACTTGACTGCGCTCGCAACGCTTCACTCACCTCGTAGGGGGAAACACCATGGATTTCTCGAAACTCATCGCCCGTGTCCAGGCCCTTCTGCTGACACCGAAGACCGAATGGCCGGTGATCGCGGCCGAACAGGAAACCGTCGCCAACCTGTACAAGAACTACATCCTCATCCTTGCCGCAATTCCGGTCATTGCCGGTTTCATCAAGGGCAGCCTGATCGGCACGACGCTGTTCGGGATCACCGTACGCACGCCGATCGTCAGCGGCGTCATCGGCATGCTCGTCCAGTACGCGCTGATCCTCGGCATCGTCTATGTCCTCGCCCTCATCATCGATGCGCTGGCACCCAGTTTCGACGGCCAGAAGAACCCGATTCAGGCGCTGAAGACTTCAGCGTATGCCTATACCGCAGGCTGGGTCGCGAGCATTGGCGTCATCGTGCCGTGGATTGGCTGGTTGATCGCCCTTGCCGGCTCCATCTACGGCATCTACCTGCTGTACGTCGGACTTCCGCACACGATGCGCAACCCGCCCGAGAAATCGGTCGTCTACACCCTCGTCATCATCGTCATCGGCTTCATCCTGAGCTTGGTCATCGGCATGATCGTCGGTGGTATCACCGCCGCGGGCACGGCAGCCGGTGCGTTCAACAGCATCAACAGCTCAAGCAGCAACGTGACCATCGATGGCGACAGTGCGCTGGGCAAGCTGGCCGCGATTGGCCAGCAGATGGAAAAGCAGGGCAAGAAGATGGAAGCCGCCCAGCGCAGCGGCGATGCCAACGCCCAGGCTGAAGCGGCCAGTGCGATGCTCGGCAGCGTGCTTGGCGGTGGTGACCAGGTTGAAGCCTTGCCGCCGGATGCGATCAAGCCGTTCCTGCCGGAGAAACTGGCCGGCTTCAAGCGTGACTCGATCTCGGTGGAGCGCAATGGCGCCATGGGCGTGCAGGTCAGCACCGGCCGCGCCAGCTATCAGGATGCCGATGGTAACCGCCTCGATCTCGAAGTCACCGACATGGGTGGGGCCAAGGGCATCATGGCGCTGGCCGGCATCGCCGGTTTCGAATCGGAAAAGCAGACCGAATACGGGTACGAGAAGACCTACAAGCAGGATGGCCGGCTGATCCAGGAAAGCTGGGACAGCCAAAATCACAATGGCGAATTCAGCATCGTCCTGGGTGAACGCTTCTCGGTGAAACTGAGCGGCAACGGCGAAGGGCTCGACATGAACATGCTCAAGGCGGCGTTGTCTTCGCTCGACCTGGCCGGGCTGGAAGCGATGAAGCACCAGGGCGTCAAGCAAGGCTGATCGGCTTCCTCGTCGAGTCACCGCGTCCGCCACGGACGAGGCGTTCAACCGGCAATGCAACTTGCAACCCGGCCACGATGGCCGGGTCGCCGATCCTGATTACTTTGCCGCTTTGCCGGCGTCGGCTGCGTCCGCCTTCTTCGGCACCGACGCTTCCGTGGTGATGCGGATGCGGATCTCGTCGCTGACGTTCGGCACGTAGGCACCAATGCCGAAATCGCTGCGCTTGATCGTCACGCTGCCATCGAAACCGATGGTCGGCTGGTTGCTCATCGGATGCACCGCAGCGCGATTGAGCTTGGCATCCAGGGTGACCGGCTTGGTTACCCCGTGGATGGTCAGATCACCGCTGACCTTGAAATCGCCCTTGTCAGCCGCGGCGACGACCTTGGTGCTCTTGAAGGTGGCCGTCGGAAACTGTGCCGCATCGAAAAAATCGGGCTTCTTCAGATGCGTGTCGAGATCGGCAACATGGGTATTCATGCTGTCGATGGCGATGGTCACCTCGACGCTCGATTTCTCCGGATGATCGGCGTCGTAGGTGATCGTGCCGGCGATATTGTCGAAACCACCGGTTGGATTGGAGAAGCCGAAATGCGTCCAGGTGAAATTGGCCTGGGTGTGGCTGCCATCGATCGTGTAGGTTTCGGCGGCGGCAAAGGCCGAAGCCGAGGTCAACGCCAGCAGGCTGGCGAGCAGGGTTTGTTTCAGCATGGGGTGATCTCCTGGTTTGCGTGAATCAGACGATGCGGCATGCTTCGTCGAAAGCGAAACGATCTTCGCGGGGATGGACGGTGGCGGGATTGCCGTAACCGATATTGATCAAGAAGTTGGATTTGACTTCGCTGCCGGCAAAAAATTCCGCGTCGATGGTGGCGTTGTGGAAGCCGGACATCGGCCCGCAATCCAGGCCCAGCGCGCGCAGGGCAATGAGCAGATAAGCGCCTTGCAGACTGGAGTTGCGAAATGCGGTCGCCGCGATGGCGTCGGGCTTGCCGGCGAACCACGGCATGGCATCTTCCTCCTTGTACAGGCGCGGCAGGTGCTTGTAGAAGGCGTGGTCGGCGGCCACGATCGCCGTGACCGGGGCGGCCATGGTCTGCTCGACATTGCTTTCCGAAAGCGCCTTGCGCAATTTTGCCTTGGCCTCGGCACTGCGCACGAAAACGACGCGCAAGGGCTGGCAATTGGCACTGGTCGGGCCGAGCTTGGCCAGATCGTAGGCCTGCTGCAGCAAGGCATCGGAGACCGGCTTGTCCAGCCAGGCATCGGCCGCACGTCGGTAGGTTCTGGCATTGCGGAAGATCCGGTCCAGCGCAGCATCGTTCAACGGCATCGACATCAAGACTCCTGGGTGGGGAACTGCGGTTCCTTGGCGAGCTACAGTTTTGCGGGCTGACGGCTCGGGTTCAACGCAGCCGGCGACAACGGATTGCTGCCATCTGGTGGACAATGTCCCTTTCCCACCGGCCACACGACTGTGCCCGCGTGCGCATCGCATGATAACCAAGGAAACCGATTGTCGTCCTACCCGTCCAACCTGACCTGCTGGGCCATCGGCGATGGCGCGGCGGGCAATCATCGCCAGGTGCTGGCACTGGCCGACGCGCTGCAACTTGTCCCGCGCGTGATCGACCTGCGCCTGCGCCAGCCCTGGGATGCACTCGCGCCGCACCTGCAACTGGCCGCACGCAGCGGCATGCAGGATCGCAGTGGCCAGCCCATCGCACCACCATGGCCGGACATTGCCATTGGTTGCGGTCGGCGTGCCGCCTTGCTGACGCGCTGCCTGCGCGGCTGGAGTGCAGGTCGCTGCTTCAGCGTGCAGATCCTCGATCCGCGCATCGCGCCGAGGCATTTCGATGTCGTCGTGGCCCCAAGCCATGATCGGCTGGTTGGCGGCAACGTGATCGAGACCCTGGGCGCCTTGAACCCGATCGACGATGACTGGCTGGAGCGGGGCCGCCAGCACTTCCCCGCGCTGAGCGTCCTGCCTGCTCCGCGCACGGCCATCCTGATTGGCGCCTCCAACGCATCGGTCCCGCTCGACGAGGACTGGTTCGAAGCCTTGTTCGAGCGCCTTGGTCGTCAGCATGCGCAAACGGGGGGAAGCTATCTGGTCAGCACTTCGCGGCGCACGCCGGCTGCGCGCCGCGCGCAGCTGCGCCAGCAATTCACGCGCTGGCCGGGCATGTTCTGGGCCGGGCCGGACGATGGCGAAAATCCCTACGCCGGCATCCTCGGCTGGGCCGACCGCATCATTGTCTCGCCGGATTCGGTCAACATGGTTTCCGAAGCCTGCGCCACCGGCAAGCCGGTGCATGCGTTCACTGTCGCCGCCCTGCGCGGCAAGCTCGCCGCCTTCCACGAAGCCCTGTGTGCTGCCGGGCACCTGCTGCCGCCGCACGCCGACACCGCGGCGACGCATGCGCCACTGCGCGAGCTGCCTGACGTCGCCGCGCGGATCCGCGCCATCTGGAACGCGAAAGACCCTGACTGCAGGCGGACGTGAGGCATCGCATCGTCGCTAGGTCGGCTTCATCACCATCAGCCAGAAGATCACCAGCACACCGAGGAATGCCGGCCAGCCGAGCCAGAACCACGCACGCATGACGGTGTAATAGGCGGGCGGCAGCGGTGACCCGGCAGCACGCGCTGCCTGCGCCAGCCGACGGGCGCGAAGCTGCAGCCACAACACCGGCAGCCAGCACGCGCCGATCACGATGAAAAGCAGCAACGCGAAGCGTATCCAGAACACGCCAAGGCCAATTCCCAGCCGATGCACAAGCCACAAGCCTGTACCGAACTGGACGATCACGGCCGGTGCCGTGAAGAAGGCATCGGCGAGAACGACAATGCGGGCCGTCTCGGCGATCACGCGTGGATCGTCGCGTCGATGCGCCATCCACATGAAGAACGCGATGCCGAGACCCGTGCCGAACAACAGCGTGGAACTCAGGATGTGCAGCCACTTCACCCACAGATAATCCATGGCTATCTGCGCTCGGCAAGAACCCAGGCCACGGCCAGCGCGGGCAGGATCATCAGGTTCTTGACCAGTCCGCCAAGCGGCTCCAGCCACAGCGCGGGCACCAGGCAACCGAAAACCAGCGTGTAGGCGAGAACGCTCAACGCCATCAAGGCGAGCGCCCAGCGTGGCCGCCAACCACTCGCCAGCCACGCTGCCAGAATGAAATCCAGCACCGCCGTTGTTCGTGCCAGCATGACCACCGGCCAGTTGTGCATCGCGGATTCCGCGCTCAATGCGGCAATGGCATCGGCAGGTGCCGACCAACCGGCCACCGCCGACAGCAACCACACCAGCACGATGGCCATGCGCAAAACGGGAGCAAGCAGATACAAGCGCGCTTGCCAGCGATCCTGAACCTGGCTCGGCCTCTGCGCCAATGCCGCCTGCAGGGTTCGCGGGACAAAATCGAAATCCTCGCGGAGGCGATCCAGCGCCCCCGCTTCAGGAAGATTTCCACGTCGCAACATGCGCCACATCGTTTCACCCACGGGGCCGCGACCGAGGCGTTCACCCAGCCAGGCCTGGATGCTGACCAGCCATTCCGGCACGGAAAATGCCACCTGGCCGGGTATGCGCAGCCACTGCCTCCAAAGAGTCTGATATTCGCGCAGCGACATGGGTTGTGGGCCACCCACCTGGTAAATGCCGCGTTGGTCACCTTCAGCCGCGCGCACCACCAGAATGCCCAGATCCTCGGCGGCAATCGGCTGCAGCAGCCAGCGACCGTCCCCCGGCAAGACAACCACTCCGGGCAATGCGGCCAGCGCGCGCAACAGCGAGGTTCCGCCATAGGATCCGGCGCTCGAGTAGACCACCGACGGACGCAGCACGAGCGCCTGCGGATCGAGGGCGACGAGCAGCTCGTCGAATCGATGCTTGGAGGCGATGAAATCGCCATCCGCGGCAACGCCCAGCGCGGAGATCTGGATGAGGCGAGGGATGCCCGCCTCAATGCAGGCCTTCGTCATGGCCAGCGGCCCCTCGACATGGATCGCCGCGAACGTCTGCGCCCCGCATTCACGCAGGATACCGGCAGCGTTCACCACCAACTCGACATTCGCCAACGCCGCCTGCCAATCCTGCGGGGCATGCATGCGGGCCAGGTCGGTGCAGCGTTCGTCATCCGCGCCGTTCAACTGGCGTACTCCACGCAACACCCGCCAGCCGCGGGCACGCAGGGCGGCAACGATGAAGCCACCGAGGAATCCATCCGCACCGACCACCAGCGCCACACGGGATTTTGCGGATGGGCGGTCAGGGATGGCGGGCATCCCGCGAGTCTACCTGCCATCCGCCCACATTCACGACAACCAACCTGCACGGGCTCCGCCGATCCGGCATTCAATCAAAGGCCAGATCGAGTTCGCGGGCGATGTGCAGGACATCTCGGGTTGCCTGGTCGAGTGGCTCGTCGCGTCGGCTCACGCGCGGACGCGCGTCGAGCTTGGCCGCCAGCGAACGGTCGAGCAGGAGCATGTGCGCCTCGCGCAGCTTGCCGGCCTGACTCGCATCGAGCAGGCGTGCCGCTGCCGCCACCTCGATCAAATCGACACTGTTGGTGACGCCGAGCAGGCGTGGATGCGCCGAACCATGTTCGAGGACCAGCGCCTGCAGGAGGAATTCGATATCGACGAGGGCACCCAAGCCCTGCTTGAGATCGAGCACGGCTGCAGTGGATCGATCACTTTCCTTGCGCCAGCGCGTGCGCATCTCGACGATCTTCCGGCGCAGCTCCGGTCCATAGGCGCGCGCATCCAATGCGGCGGCGCGCGCCTCGGTGAACCGGCGTCCCAGGGCAACATCGCCGGCCACCACGCGCGCGCGCACCAGGGCCTGGTGTTCCCAGGTCCAGGCACGTTCGCGCTGATAGGCCGAGTAGGCCTCCAGGCTGGTCACCAGCAGTCCCTTGCCGCCATCCGGACGCAGGCGGATATCGATTTCGTAGAGTCGTCCGGATCGCGTCAGCATGGTCAGCAGATGGACAAGGCGCTGCGCCAGTCGCGCGTAGTAGCGGGCACCGTCAAGCGGCTTGGCGCCGGTGGATTCCAGATTGGCAAGACTGCCGTCGTAGACAAAGACCAGATCCAGGTCGGAGCCGAAACCCAGTTCGATGCCGCCGAGGCTGCCATAGCCGATCACGCCCATGCCGGCACTGTCGCCGTAGCGTTCCTCGATTGTTCCATGAGTGGCAATCAGATCGCGCTCGGCAAGGCGCAAGACCGAGCCAAGCACGGCTTCGGCCACGGCCGCCAGCGCACGTGCGGTCTGCGCGGCATCCAGACGCTTGCCAAGGAAGGCGAGACCGATGCGAAACAAGGCGGACAGACGTTGTTCCTGGATCAGGTCGATTTCGCGCTCGGGATCCTGATCGCCGACGCCGGCCAGCCGGCGCTGGATTTCCGCTTCGATCTCGTCGCGATCGGGCGGCGGCCCGTCGATGCGGTCGTCGAACAATTCGTCGAGCAACAAGGGATGCGCGATGACGCGCTCGGCAAGCATGGCACTGGCAGCAAACACGGCGGTCAGGCGCTTCAGCGCGAGCGGTTGTTCATCGAGCAGGGCCAGGTAGGCCGAGCGCCGGGCAACCGCGTTGACCAGGCCGATCAGGCGCACCAGGCACGCACTCGGCGCGGCACTCTGCGCCGCCGCGGCAAACAGCGCCGGCATGACCCGATCGATGCGCTCGCGCGAGCGCACTGCGGCGGCGCGAAGGATGGGACTGGCGAGGAAACTTTCCAGTGCGCCGACGACCGGCTGCAGCGGATCGAATCCGGCGTCGGCAAAGGCCTGCACATCGACGCCCGATTCAGTGCACTGCTGCCATACCGCGTTCCAGGCGACGGTGCTGGCGGCATTGCGCACCTGACGCGCCGGTGCCATGACTGCATCGAACTCCTCGCTGACCGCCGCGCGATGGCGATCAAGCTCCTCCACCAGGGTGCTCCACTGGGCGTGGCCAAGAGCGAGCGCGATGCGCTGGCGCTGCGTGTCATCGGCGGGCAGTTCATGGGTTTGCTGGTCGGCAAACATCTGCACGCGATTCTCCAGCCGGCGCAGGAAGCGATAGGCTTCGCCCAGCTGCCTGGCACGCCTGGCGCTGATCAGGCCGAGCTGCTCGCAAACCGACAAGGCCGGCAGCAGCCCGCGCACACGCAAGGCCGGTTCACGTCCACCGCGGATCAGCTGCAGGAGCTGGATGATGAACTCGATCTCGCGAATGCCGCCCGGGCCGAGCTTGATATGCTCGGCCATGTCCTTGCGCGCGACTTCGGCATCGATGAGTTCCTTCATCTCGCGCAGGCCGGCAAATGCGGTGTAGTCGAAATAGCGACGAAACACGAACGGACGCAAGGTCGCGAGCAGGCGCGCACCGGCAGCCTTGTCGCCGGCCACGGGCCGAGCCTTGATCCACGCATAGCGCTCCCAGTCGCGCCCTTCGCGCTGGTAGTACTGCTCCATCGCGGCGAACGACAGGGCAATCCGGCCGACGTTGCCGAACGGGCGCAGGCGCAGGTCGACCCGGTAGGCAAAGCCATCCGCGGTGCGATCGGCCAACAGCGAGATCAAGTGCTGGGAGAGTCGCGAGTACCAGACTTCGGCATCGATCGGTCGCACGCCATCACTGGCGATGCCGGCCTCGTCATAGGCCAGCACCAAGTCGACATCCGAGGAAAAATTGAGCTCGCCGCCGCCCAGCTTGCCCAGCGCCAGCACGACCAGGCGCTGCACCTCGCCCGAGGCGACGCGGATCTGGCCGTGACGTTCGGCCAGCTGGCGCTCTGCATGGCGCAAGGCCAGCTCGAGACAGACTTCAGCCAGCACGCTGGCGCCGGCCAGGGTCGTTTCGACCTTGTCGACATCGTTCACATCTCGCCAGATCAGGCGGATCGACTCGCGCCGGCGAAAACGGCGAATCTCGCTGCGGAACTCGGTGTCAGGCAGGCCCATCGAAAACGGCACGGTGCGGGCGTCGGCATGGCGCGGATCATTCATCAGGCGAACCAGATCCGGGCCGAGCAATTGCGGTTCCTGGCAAAAGCCCTCGTAGGCGAAATCGCTGGCCAGCAAGACCCGATCGAGATGGCTGTCGACGCCGGCATCGTCATAAAACGGCACGCCCGCTTCGCGGCACAGCACTTCAAGCCGCGACAGGCGCTGATCGATCAGGCGGGCGATGGCTTGCGGTCGGACGGGGTTCGGCATGGGTCGATTCTGGCAGTCGGCTGCGGCGGCGGCCAGCCTCGGGGACGGCACTTGCGTTGCCGCCCGCGCAAGAGCAGTCTGCGCATCCGCGCGAGCAGGGGGGCGCGCCTGGCCGGAACAGCTGCGCCTTGATCGCGGCACAAACCGAAAGCCGCGTTCAGAAATTCCCCGATTTGATTCACCCCGCACTCAGCCGCGCAACCCGAAAGTGCGCAGCTGCCGATTACTCTCGCACCGCTGCCCGCCCATGACCGCAACGCCCCTATCCACGCCACTCAGGCGCAACCTGCCGCATGTGTTGTGGTTGCTGCTGGTCGTGGTCATTTTCGCGATCAGCGCAAGCTGGCTCGACCCGGCCCTGGGCTGGCCGATGTACGCGGTGGATGGGGCGCATCTCGGCCTGGTCGCGATCAACATCCTGCCATTCGTGCTGATCGTGCTCCTGCTCGGCGCGCTGACCCGCCGCGTGGTGCTTTCGAGCTGGATCGGCCTGTTGCTGCTGATTGCCAGCCATGCCGCCAACACCGCCAAGCTGCAACAACTGGAAATGCCGCTGTTGCCCGGCGACTTCCACTTTCTTGAGGAGATCGGCTCGGCGCTGCCCTTGTTCGTCCACTACATTGGTACGAGCTTGCAGCCCGTGCTGATCGCGCTCGGCGTGCTGGCGCTGACCGTCGCCCTGTTCCGCGAGGCGGCCTGGCCGCTGATGCGCGGCTGGAAGCGCCTGGCCGTGGCTGCCGTCTCGATCACCCTTGGCGTCGGCATCATCCAGGGCTGGACGCCGTGGCGAGCCGTCTACAGCGCGGAACGACTGCGCTTCGAGCCTTGGTCGGTGGTCGACAGCGCTCGCAAGGCCGGCATGGTCGGCAACCTGGTCCTGTACAACTGGGAACTGGCCAAGCGCCAGGAGCTTCACCCCGACCGCAATGCCGCGCGCGAACTGCTGCGCGCGAATGTCGATGGACTGCGCCAGCACCTGAGCCCGAACACCTCGTCGCTGGCCATGCCCAGTGGCACCCAGCCCGACATCGTCATCATCCAGAGCGAATCGCTGTTTGATCCGGCACGTCTGAATGGCGCGCCGAAAAACACCTATCTGCCGAATTTCCATCGCCTGGCCAAGCGCGGCTTGTCCGGCGAGCTGAAGGTGCCGACCTATGCCGGCGGCACCATCCGCACCGAGTTCGAAGTGTTGACCGGCCTTGCCCTCGCCTTCTTCCCGGGCGTGCAGTATCCGTATTTCGAGATTGCCGACCGGCCGATCCCGGGCATCGTGCGCACGCTGTCGCGACAGGGCTACCAGACCACCGCGATCCATCCGAACAGCGGTGTGTTCTGGAACCGAAACCAGGCCTACCAGCAGATCGGCTTCGACCGTTTTGTCGATGAGCGGGCGTTCTCCAAGGACGACATCGTCGGCTTGTTCACCGGCGATGCAGCGCTGACCGACCACGTGCTGGCCCAGCTCGACCAGGACGGCCCGCCGCAGCTCATTTTTGCCGTGACCATGGAAAACCACGGGCCGTTCGACTGGCGCCCAGGCCTCGACGCCGAACGTCTCGCTGCCATGCAGATGCCGGCCGGCCTCGATGAGGGCGGCGAATACTGGATGCGCAATTACCTGTACCTGCTCGGCGATGCCGACCATGAGCTTGGCCGCCTTGCCGATGCGCTGCAAAAGCGCAAGCGGCGCACCTTGCTGCTGTTTTATGGCGATCACTTGCCGGCCCTGCCGCCGGTCTACCACCAGATCGGCTTTGCCGACGGCAAGGCAGCGAAAACCCAGCCGGTGCCGTGGCTGCTGCTCGACAACCGCCGCAAGCTCGCCGAACACGGCCCGATGGACACCACCGCCTGGCTGCTGCCGAGCATTCTTCTGGAAACGGCGGGCATTGGCGGCGACCGCTATTTCGCCACGCTGGCCGCGCTGCGCGACTCGCTGCCCACCGACGTCATGGCATCCTCGAGCGGACTGCCTGGCGAGCTGCGTGCACTGGGCCAGTTGCGCTTTCGCAACGAGCTGGAACCGATCCTCGACACGGTACTCGATGGCCCGGTCGCGGAAGCGGATGTGGCCATCGCGCCATAAACCGGCAACTGCTCGGCAACTGCTCCTGCGTTGCTCTACCTCCAGCATCCGTGCAGTCGTCCTGCATTGCCGGCATACCGACCATCCATGGTCATAAAAAAACCCGCCGAGCATTGCTGCTGCGGCGGGTTCTCCCTCCCCACGAGGCAGATTCCAGCGAACGCAATACTAATGATTTTCCAACATATGCCACGCCGCAGCGCAACATGCATGCCCGGATGCCCTTGCTGCACCGCAACGTTGGCCTCGGGTAACCGCATCAGGGAACTTGGCGATTTCGCCCTGTCTCTGCGCCTGAGATGCCATGCCGCATACTGGATCCATGGCCACGCACGATCCCGATGACCTGACCCGACCGACCCGGATCAAGGGTCGCGGCGCGGGCAGCAATCGCGAGGGACGTTTCGAGGCGCTTGCGAAAACGATCGAAGACGACGGCTGGTATCGCGATGAGGAACCCGCGCCGCGACCGCGTACGCAAGTATCGATCGAACGCGCGCGCTCGATCATCAGCCGCAACGAATCGCCGGATATTCCGTTCAATCAATCGATCAACCCGTACCGGGGCTGCGAGCACGGCTGCAATTACTGCTATGCGCGGCCCTCGCATGCGTACCTGAACCTCTCGCCGGGTCTGGATTTCGAGACGCGCCTGTTCGCCAAGACCAATGCCGCCGAGCGCCTGCGTGCCGAACTCGCCAAGCCCAGCTATGTCTGCGAGCCGATCACGCTGGGCGCCAATACCGATGCCTACCAGCCGATCGAGCGTGAGCACCGGATCACCCGGGAAATCGTCGAAGTGCTGCACGCCTGCCGACATCCGCTGACCATCATTACCAAGAATGCCCTGGTCGAGCGCGACCTTGATCTGCTGGCACCGATGGCGAATGAGGGCCTGGTTCAGGTCTTCGTCTCCATCGGCACGCTGGACAACCGCCTTGCCAGCACCCTGGAACCGCGCGCGACGGCACCGCATCGGCGCATGCAGAGCATCGAAAACCTGCACGTTGCGGGCGTGCCGTGCGGCGTCCTTGTGGCTCCGATCATTCCGGCGGTAACCGACATGCATATCGAGCATGTGCTGAAGCAGGCTGCGGCAAACGGCGCCAACATTGCCGGCTATACCGTGTTGCGCTTGCCACTGGAGCTGAAGGAACTGTTCCGCGAATGGCTGGACCTGCATGTTCCCGATCGCGCCGGGCATGTAATGAGCCTGATCCGGCAAATACGCGGCGGTCGCGACTACGACGCCCGCTTCGGTGTGCGCATGCGTGGCGAAGGGCCTTATGCCGATCTCATCCGCCAACGCTTCGCCCTCGCCTGCCGCAAGCTGAAACTGGGTCGCTCGCGCGAACTAAAACTGGATTGTTCACGTTTTGTGCCGCCGCGAACGCCCTCGCCGCAGGGCAACCTGTTCTGACCGCAAGCGACCGGGCCGGGGTGCGGGAATGCTTCCGGCAAGCCCGTTCCGGCATACACTGGCCATCCTTTAGCTCGCCGGAGCATCACATGTCCGCATCCATGAGCAAGCGACGTTTTCAGTACCAGCCGGGTGTCGGATCGCCTGGCAATCCTGTCATGCCTGCAGCAAGTCCTGCGCTCGCCGTGTTCGCCCTCCTCTTCGCCACGGCCCTGGCTTCCACCGCGCAAGCGGGAACGGCCGATATCGTCAATGGCAATTTCGACACGAGTCTCCTGGGCTGGGATCTGTCCGGCTCGCCCTCACCGACCTGGTCCATGCTCGATTACCAGAACAATCCCGGCTCCGGTTCCGCCTTGTTGTCCAACGCCGAAGCACAGGCCGGCGCTCGGGTCTATCCCATGCGCCAATGCGTTTCCGTCGCCACCGCCGGCAGCCATGCCCTCGAAGCCGATGGCTTCCTGCCGGCGGGTCATGCGGGCGGACGACTGGTGGTCAGCTACGCCACGCGCGCCGTGGCCAATTGCAGCGGCGGAGCCAATTCATTGGGCGGCTATTTCCTGCAAAGCAACGGCGCCTGGGTGCATGGCAGCATCAACTTCGTCATCAACCCGCCCTACACCTATCTCGAGGTCACCCTCGGCATCGAGAAGGATGACGCGGGCGGATTGCTGAGCGGCAATCTCGATGGCGTGCAGGTGATCGATCGCGAGCGCATCTTCGCCCACGGCTTCGAGGTGACGGATCCCAGTTGAAGCGCAACTCAGGCCGCCTTGGCTGCCGTTTTTTCGAGGATGGCCTGCGCCGCCCACTCGCCGGTTTCAACGCCGCCTTCCATGAAACCCTGGTTGTCGAAGGCGCAGTGTTCGCCGGCAAAATGCAGGTTGCCGACGCGCTCGCTGATGGCACCACGCAGCGTCGTCCACTGGCCTGGGCGAAAACACGCGTAGCTGCCGAGCGTCCACGGCTGGGTCGGCCAGTGCATGCGCGCTTCGCGCATTCCGGCACGCGCGTCGGACAAGCCCGGGAAGATCGCTTCAAGCTGGCTGCAGGCGAGATCGGCCTGTGATCGCGGCGATCCGCTGCCGATCTCGAGGCCATGCCGGCCACCGACGAAATTGGTCAGGATGCCGGCCGCCCCGGCCTGCATGCGGCTGGTTTCCCAGGTCGTCTGGCACGGCAGGTCGCTGTAGCTGGCACCGCCAAGGGAATGCCGCGTGCGCCAGACGCGTTCGTTGAAGCCGATCATCAGCTTGGCATTCGTGCCATAGCCGAGTTCGTTGATGGCGCGGCGCTTGGCGGCTGGCAGTTCGAGATCCAGTTGCACGCGCCGCAGCGTGGTGAACGGCAGGGCCAGGACGACGCGCGATGCGCTGGCGTCAAACGTTGCCGATCCGCGCTTGAAACTCAAGGTATAGCGGCCATCCGCCGACTGGCGAATGGATTCGAGGACACAGCCGGCCTGGATTGCGTCGTCGAGCTTCGCGCCCAGTGCCTTGACGATCAGGTCGTTGCCGCCGCGCACGTGAAAGCGTTCGTCGCTCTCGCCGAAAATCTTGAACGCTTCAAGGCCGGGATCGATGAAGGTGAGGAAATTGAGCGCGGACTGTTCCTCGCATTCCAGTCCCATCTCGGTGGTGTAGGCGACTTCGATCAGCTTGCGCAGCCAGCCCGTTGCGCCATTGCGGTCCAGCCAATGGCTCATCGTTTCCTGATCCAGCGCTTCGCAACCGCCCGGGGTCGCGTAGGTGATTTCCTCGTCCGGCAAGGAATCGGCATCGCGCTGGATTGCCGCGGCCAGCGGCGCGAACGCGCGCAGGATCTCCACTTCGCCGTAGCGGCGGCCATCGGCAAACCAGATGTCGCCAAAGGCGTGGGTTGGATCCTCGGCGAGATCATCCAGCACCAGGCCGAGTTCGCCGGCGAGGGCGCGAATCCGCGCATGGCCGCTGTCGATCAACTCGCCGCCGAGCTCGCAGACCTGGCCATCGGCAAAGTGGTTGCGCAGGCTCAACATGCGTCCGCCGACACGCTCCTGCGCCTCGTAAAGCTTCACGCCGACACCGGCCTGGCGCAGACGCCAGGCGGCGGTCAATCCGGCCACGCCGGCGCCGACGACAATGACATCGTCAAGATTGTCCGTGCGCATCAGCCGTGTCGGCGCGCAGGCACCGAGCATCAGCGCGGCCGATGCACTGATCGACTGGCGCAGGAAACGCCGCCGCGAGGCATC
>Ga0154020_10002518_pt1 | contig 22327 bp, 16 predicted proteins | sample Klosneuvirus_201_FD_109709 | JGI IMG/M metagenome (GOLD analysis project Ga0154020, IMG submission 109709) | Active sludge microbial communities from wastewater, Klosterneuburg, Austria - Klosneuvirus_20160825_MG | ecosystem: Engineered > WWTP > Aerobic digester > Activated sludge | place...
ACACCTTCCCTTTTAAAAACAGATGCAGAATATTATGCCGGGGCTTGTGCGATTGAATTATTCCATAAAGACGGTGAATGGCGGATGCGTGAGTTCATTACTGAGCATCCTGAAAGCAATAAAATTAACGGCGCTTGGTTTTATTTAGGAAAATCGAGTTACAGAAAAAAGAAATACGAAGAAACGATTAAAAATCTTGAAAAGGTTGATATCTACAAATTATCAAAAGAGGATTTAGCGGAACTGTATTTCAAAAGAGGTTACAGCTATTTAGAAACCGGCGCACAAGATAAAGCTAAAGCCGATTTGTATGAAATTAAAGATGTAGATAATAAATACATATATCCTGCTTTATATTACTTCTCACACATCAGTTACAAAGAAAAAAATTACGAAACATCATTGCAAGGTTTTACAAAATTGGTAGGTAATGAAACTTTTGGCTCACTAGCACCATATTATATCACGCAGATTTATTTTGTACAAGGTAAATACAAGCAGGTTGTTGAATCTGCTCCTAAGTTATTAAACGACAGTAACCAAATACAAAAAAAGAGCGAAATCAACCGTATGATTGGTGAGTCTTATTATAATCTAAAAGATTACACCAATGCTTTAACTTATTTAAAACAAACTGAATTAGCTTCGAATTTAAATCCTGAAGGGAATTATGCACTAGCTTATTGCTATTATAAGTTGAAAGATTATAATAATGCTATCACTTATTTTGAGAAAGCAGTGACTAACGAAGATAGTTTAGCACAAAATTCATATTACCACTTAGGTGACTGCTATATCAATGTTAACCTTAAGAGTAAAGCAAAAAACGTTTTCTACCTGGCCACAACCCATAATTTTGATAAAAAAATTACTGAAGATGCTTTGTTCAGTTTTGCCAAATTAAGTTATGAATTGGATTTTAGTCCGTTTAACGATGCCGTTAAAGCTTTTTCTAAATATTTAAAGCAGTATCCTAATTCTCCGCGTAAAGATGATGCCAGGCGGTACTTAGTTAATGTATATTCAACTACAAAAAATTACGACAGGGCTATTGAAAGTATTGAGAGTTTAGATGTACAAGATCCAATAATCAAAGCCAATTACGAAAAACTGGTATTCTTTAAAGCCATCGAACAATTTAATGGCAGTCAGCTAGACAATGCCGAAAAACAATTTAAAAAAGCACTTGATATTAATGCCGACAAAAACTTTAATGCTTTATCACAATATTGGCTCGGCGAAATATCTTACATAAGAAAAGATTATTCTACGGCTATTGAAATCTGGAAAAACTTTTTACTGACTCCAAGCACCGCTCAGCTAAAAGAATTTGATATTGCGCATTATAATTTAGGGTACGCTTATTTTCAGCGTAAAGAAAAAACTGATTATACCAATGCTAATCTTGAGTTCAGAAAATATTTAATGGCCAGAACCAATGATGATTTTAATAAGATAGCCGACGCCAACGTTAGAACTGCCGATACTTATTTTATGAACAGGGATTTTAATCAGGCTGCCGAATATTACGAGACAGCAATAGCATTGAACAAAGTGGATGTTGATTATTCGTACTACCAGAAGGCATTGTGCAACGGATTACTAAAGAACTTCCAGGAGAAAATTAATGATTTGAAATATATTGAGTCTCATTTTCCTGGGTCAAATTATTTAAGTGCCGCAATTTATGAAATTGCAGACACATATAACAAAGACATTAACGATGCAGATAACGCATTAGCTTATTACGACAAAATCTTAAAAAATTATCCGGCATCTTCATTCGCAAATCCTTCCTTAGCCGGTATAGGTTTGATTCACTACAACAAGAAAGAAGACGACAAAGCATTTGAATATTTTGACCAAATAGTTAAGAAAGATCCAAAGAGTGATGAAGCCCGTGAAGTGTTACCCATGATAAAAAAGATTTTTGTAGTAAAGGGGGACATTGAAGCCATGGAGAAATATTTTGCTTCTAACGGCAATCCGCTTGCTATTAATCAAATTGAAATGGCATTGTATGAAAGCGCAAGAGAAACATACTACAATCAGGAAGATTGTAATGCAGCCATGTCGAAATTCGAAAGTTATATTGCCAAATTTCCTGATGGAAAATACATGACAGAAGCACAATTTTGTTATGGCGAATGTGCTTATAGCAAGAATATGTTCGATAAAGCCTTGCCTGCTTATAAATATGTGATATCGAAACCCAGAAGTATTTATAGTGAAGTGGCTTTAACGAAGGCGGCTTATTTAATGTATAAAGAGAAGAATTATCAGGAAGCTTTGCCTGTTTATCAGCAAATGCAGGAGTTAGCAGAAAATCCTGCGAATAAATTAACCGCTAAGATTGGCGCTATGCGTTGTGCATTTAATACCAATCAGTTTGAAGTGGCCTTAACAGAATGTAATAAAGTTTTAGCCAGCGAAAAATTAACACCTCAGCAAACCAGTGAAGCCAAATACATGAAGGCTAAGTCGCTTTATGAGACTCAGCGTTTTGATGATGCATTAACTGAATTTAAAGCTATTTCAAAGTCATCTAAAAACATAACAGGCGCTGAGGCTTTATATTATGTGGCAAAAATCTATTATACAAAACAGGATTACAAAGAGGCAGAGAAAACCATCAATTCATTAATAAGTTTTTCTTACTCAAACGACGACTGGAATACAAAGGGTATGCTGGTGATTGCTGACTGTTATATTGCCAAAGGCGAATTGGATGATGCTGAAGTTATTTTGGGAACTATTATGGATGGTAAACCTAAACAGGAGTATATGGATGAGATTAAGAAGAAAATGGATGAAGTGGATGAAAAGAAAAAAGCAAGAGCAGCCGCACAAACAATTGTTCAGCCTGAAATGAAAATTGAATTCAAGAGCACAGAAGGAGATAAAAATTTATTTACACAACCTGTGGCCCCGGTTTTAAATGACAGCACTAAAGTTGTCCCAGTGAATGTAACACCTAACCAAAAACCTGAATAAAATGCTTAACAGTATTAAAATAGATAAGAAAGCAGGCGGATGGGGCAGTAACACAACAATTGCTCGAGCTGAAACCGGAAATACTAACAGAAAGCGTAAACGCCTTTTGCAGTTTGTATTCATATTGATATTGTTACTTAGTTATATATCTGCAGTAATGGGTCAAACCAATATGAACGATATTAATTTTAAAGCTGAGAGTGAATTCCAGCCTACCATTAAGGATGCTACTAAATTTTCAGATATTCCTGAAATACGTGATACGGTGAAGAGAATCAATAATTCTACTTACGGTATTGCCTCTAATCCGCTATTCCCTAAATATGACGTTGCTCCGATAAATCCTGCAAAAATGCAGAATGAACCATTAACTAAATTATACCGCTCACTTTTAAAAGTGGGATATGGGCCAATTTACAATATGCCTTATGGAGAGCTATGGATAAACAGTCTCAGGTCAAAAGAAATAGCTTACGGTGGTCATTACAAACATTTTTCATCATTGTCTCATCTGAAAAATGTTGGCTACAGCGGCTTCAGTGATAATGAAGCCGAAATATTCGGAAAAAAGTTTTATAAAAAACATACTTTAAGTGGTGAATTCAACTACAAACGCAACGTAGTGCATTATTACGGATTCGATACCACTATTAATCATATATCAGATAAAAATTATACCAAACAAAGATTTCAGTTATTTGAACCTAAAGTACAAATACAGAGCCACTACACTGACAGCTCCAAAATCAATCACAACATTGCTTTATCATATTATAATTTATCTGATATTTATAATGCTACAGAAAACAACATTAAGTTATACACCCAGTTAAGCAGATACATTAACAAAGAACATTTACATGTTAATGTGTTAGCTGATTATTATAATCATCAATTACCGAGAGACACTGTGAATGATTTTATCTTTAGCTTAAATCCTTATTTCGAAGCCAACGGTAAAAAATGGCATGCTGACTTAGGTTTAGCTGCAACAATTGATGCTTTTGGCGATAAGACAAAATTTTACTTCTATCCCCAGTTAAACGTTCATTATGATGTTTATGAAAATATCATTGTGCCTTATGCAGGAGCTTCAGGTGGCTTAATTAAGAACAGCTACAGAAGTTTAACTAATGAAAATCCTTTTATCAATCCGCAAGTAAATTACGCCAATACCAATAATAAGTTTAATGTGTTTGGAGGTTTAAGAGGTAATTTAAGCTCTACAACCAGTTACGATGCAAAAGTGAGTTATGGACAGTACGACAGTTTGCATTTTTTCGTGGTAGATTACAGTGATATAACACAGCTTGATAATAAATTTAAGGTGATTTATGACAATACATCGTTATTAAATGTAAGCGGACAAGTTAAATACCAATACAAAGAAAAAATTCATTTCATAGCTAAAGGAAATTATTACTTATATAAACCAAAGAAATTAACGAGGGCCTATCACAAACCGGATTATGATATCACCTTGTCGGCTATTTACAATCTAAAAAGTAAAATTGTTATCAGGGGAGACATTTTTGCAATTGGCAACCAATGGGCCCTAACAGAAACGGGTGATTCGTTAGGAACTTACATAACAGAGCCAAAATTACTGAACAGCTTAGTAGATGTGAATTTAGGTGCAGAATACCGTTATAGTAAAATGCTGAGTTTCTTTGTTAAATTCAATAACATTGCAAACATGCGTTATGTACGTTGGGAGAAATACCCTACACAACAATTTAACTTCATGATTGGTTTGAGCTTTGTTCCATTCTAATTCTAGTAGAATTGCATTAGGCAACCTCTAACCCATCTCATCAATCAAAAACCTGATTTTTTGTAAATTATTCGGAATATTACTTAATACTGAGGGGAATGGCCTTTCTAATGAGTAAGTAAACTTTGAAAACCGATAAAATAGTTGTATGTTAGCTTGCATAAAGCAGGTTATATTCCAAATGAGAGAGTTTTTAAAACCTTTGTTAATATCGATTCTTATCGGGATCTCACTTCAATCGTATTCTCAGGATATTACTCCTAATATCAAAGATATACATCTCGATCAGGATAAGGTTAATGTTTTTCTTAAATATGTTGAATTTAAACACAGTATTGATCCCGGAGGATTTGAAGGATGGAAAAAAGATAATCCTGAACTTTATTTAAAAGAGATGTGGTATTATACCGAATCGTTCTATGTTAAACGTGATCATTTTAATGATGGAATTACTTTGAATGAAGGAAGCATTTGTATTCCTAGATTTGAAAGCAGCAGGAAACAAAATGAAGAAGCCATGGTTGTGCTTCCCGGTTTTAGAGATGTTTTAATTTTAATGCCTACAAATAACTTAATTTATAAACCAAATTAATTAGTAGCTGCGTGAAGAAATTATTCAATATTAAATTCATTCTGTTAAGCATAAGTTTAATGATGAATTTATTTGTTTTTGCGCAACCAGGTGTTGGCCCTGCTCCTTATTGTTTCCCTCAATACAATGGAACCAGTCGGCCTTGTAATCAACCAAATGCTTCTAATACATTAGGCAATACCATTAACGATTTTATAGATAGTTTTAATACAACCGGCGCGGTAAATAATATTGTAAATAACAATAGTGGATGCAATTCTCAGATTTTTGCTTCTACTTCCGAAAATTACTTTTTTGTTGCTTGCCCGATTTATTTACGTGTGAACCCCGGACAAACAATTACCTGCAATTTCAGGTCAGGAATCATTTACGATCAGGGATTTGCTGTTTTCATTGATTGGAACCTTAACAATGTGTTTGATTTACCCGGTGAACGTGTTTGTGCGGTTACCGGATTACCTGCTGCAGCTACCTGGACATCTGCTGTATTTGTAGTTCCAGCCGCTCAAGCTGCAGGTTCTTACAGAATGCGTGTACGATGTGCATATGTAACAACAGGCGGACTAATAGATCCTTGTACATTATACAGTTTTGGTGAAACCGAAGATTACCGGCTTATTGTGGGTGCAGGAAGTATGTGTGGGGTGCTCCCTGTTGAACTGAACTCTTATGATGCGTTATTTATAAATAATGTTACTGAATTGAACTGGAGTACTGCTTCTGAAAAAAATTCAGACTACTTCACTATTGAAAGAAGTTATGATAACGAACATTTTGAGGTTATATCTAAAGTTCCGGCCGCAGGAAACAGTAATTCTATAAAACACTATTCTGCAGCTGATAAAACGCCAAGAAAAAATGGAATTATTTATTACCGGCTTAAACTTTTTGATATCGGAAATAATGAAGAAAGTTATTCGAAAACAATTTCATTATATGCCGATGAAACTAATAAAGGTTTCGATGTTTTTCCAAATCCTGCAAATTCAGAAATTACACTGGTAATGCCTGATGCCTTTATTGGAAAAAAATTGTCAATTCTTATTTACGATAATTATGGTAAAAAAGTATTGAGTTCTGAAAGTTCAATTTCATCAGAAAACACCAGACAAAATTTTAACATTAATAAACTTGAAAAAGGAACTTATTTTGTGACAATAATAGATGAGTCGGGCGACGCAATAAAAAAATTACTTATTAAGCAATAATCTATAGCTTTAATTCTTCGCTTGGATCCCAATACAATTTCTTAAAGTCAACAATTTTATCGTTCACTACTTTTATTTTTTCCTTCCCTAGTAATTCCTGCATTTCGTAAGGGCTTGAAAAATGATGTTTGCCTGTTAATTCACCATTACGGTTCACCACACGGTGCGCCGGCACTTTGGGTTTTTGGGTGTGAGCAGCATTCATGGCGTAACCAACAATCCGGGCAGATCCCGCGCTTCCCAAATATTTCGCAATGGCTCCGTAGCTGGTTACCCTACCCTTAGGGATTAAACGCACCACTTGATAAACCGAATCAAAAAAATCCTTCTCCATTTAATCTACCATTAAATTACAACCTCTGATATCACTATTATCAAAACGGCCCATCACCTCAAATGTGTTTCCATTAACACGTCCTAAGTCTTGTGTGGCAATAAAAGAACACGAATTAACATTGGCCAAATCAATAATGTTGATTCCGCCTGTTCTGTTTTCTCCGGCCTGTGTTAAAGGGTCATCAGTATCTCTTACTATCACTTTCATCCAAGGAGGGCATTTAAACAAGCCATTTCCCTTAGAATAAGCCTGCGACAAAAGTTCAGTCATGCCATATTCGCTGTGGATTGTGCTGACACCAAATTTCTCTTTCAATAAAGCATGTAATTCTTCCTTGATCATTTCCTTCCGCTTTCCTTTCATGCCTCCTGTTTCCATAACAATGAAATTATCATTTAAACTGATATTCATTTCAGATAAATCGAGCAAAGCATATGTGACACCTATTAAAAGCACCTTTTTGTTTTCTGTTTTTAGCAATTCCAACAGTTCCTTCAGCTCAGTATAATTGTTTAAGAAAAATCCACTTTCTTTATGGTTACTTTCCTTGATTAAGTGATTAAACATATATACCAAGGATGAATCCTTACGTTCGAGGTAACCAGGCAACAAAGCAAGAATCACGTAGTCCTGCGGGTTACCATAAAATAATTCAAATCCCTTCATGAAACTTTTTTCGTAAAGTTTAATGTCAGATACGAAGTGTTCGGAAGGCTTCTGAGAAGTCGTTGAGCTACTTCTGAATACAGTTAAATTATTTGCCTCACCTTCTGAAAGCACCTGATGTGTTCTGAAAAAACTTATGGGTAAGAAAGGGATTTTCTCAATGGTAATCACTTTTTCAGGATCAATTCCCAATGAATCCGTAAAATCCTTGTAAATAGAATTATACATGTACTGAATCCTGAATATCTCCAGCGCGGCTTTGTTAAAATCCTCAGTGTCCTTGATATCAAATATTTTATCCGGCTTAAACCTATTCATTATTGCGAAATTATGCTTAATTTTAGAGTATCAGAAATGGAAATTAAAAAATCTCATATTCTCTTATTTGTGTTGTCGCTCGCTTTGTATTCAGCTTGTGTCAAGAAAAAAACATATTCTACAGAACCGGAGATTGCTTTTAAATCATTTTATCCTTTTCCGGGTGATTCTGCAGATTTCACTATTACTTTCAGTGATGGCGATGGTGATATAGGTAAGGTTCAGGAAGATTCCACTAAGAATTTATTCATGACTTATTATTATAAAGATACGATTACGCAGAAATTTGTCGGACTTTACAATAGCTTTTTAAATGATACTGTAAGATTTACATATACCATCCGGAAACCAAAAGATCAATATGCCGGCAAACCTATAAGCGGAGAAATTTCTGTAAAAATCAACGAATACCGACATGACCCAAAATTCAAAAATTTAAAATATGTTGTTTATATAGTTGATAATGCTAATCACAAAAGTAATGTGATAACAACACCTGAATTAATAGCCCCTTAATTTCAGAATTCTTAAATGCGTTTTATTAAAAAATACATTTGCGAATTAATTTTTGCAATTAATTTACTTTGTATTGCACCAACACACGACTTTAACATCTGGTGGAACAGACCTGTAATAAATGACGCCTTTGGTTATTACGGCTACTTACCTGCCGTTTTTATATATCAAGACCTTCAACACGATTTTATTCATCCTGTCTGGGAAAAATATTATACCGAAATATCCTGGAATAATCCCAAAGACCTTTACATGGTTAAGTTTAAGGGGAAAGAGGTGAATAAATACCCACCGGGAGTTGCTTACTATTTAACACCTTTTTTCTTAACAGCCCATGTTGTTGCTTTAATAAGCGGACTGGAAGCAGATGGTTACTCATCAATTTACATGGTATTTATATGTATTGGAGCGGTTTTCTGGCAATATCTGTTTTTGAAGTTGCTGAAGAACATTTTTAAGTTTTACAACTTAAGCGGTTTGTCTTTTCTGTTTACTGCCATATTTTTAGCTTTTGGCTCCAACCTGCTCTTTTACACATTACAATTCAGCGCCTACTCACATTTATATTCATTATTCAGTATCACCTTATTTTTCTTCGGCGGTATTCATTTTTTCAACAAGAATTCAGTTAAGCCATCCGCTAAATACTTTGCTCTAATGATTCTTGGTTTTGTAATGGCACTTATAACCCGTAACGTAAATGGAATTTGCATCTTACTCTTACCATGTATGGGTTTCGAAATCCGTGAACTTCCGGGATATCTGAAAGTGCTCAAAAATAAAACTGCACTAATAGGACTTACCTTATCGCTTTGCATATTGTTTTCCATGTTCTTTTTTTGGCATTTCAACACTGGATATTGGCTCATTGACTCTTACCCGAATGAATCTTTTAACTGGAGTAAACCGCAAATAATTAAAAGTTTGTTCTCACCACACAAAGGATGGTTCTTTTATACTCCCGTTGCCGCATTAGGAATTATAGGCTTATTTTTTGCAAACAAAATTATTAGAAACAATTTTATATTACTTTTGTGTCTTGTAATTTACATCACTTCATCCTGGGGAAGCTGGGATTATGGTTCAGGGTTTTCGCTGAGAGCTTATATAGATTGGTATTTGATTATCGGAATTGGCATGGGTTTTCTAATCACCAAAGCTCAACTTAAAAATGTGGTTTTTGGTGTGGTGATTGCCGTTGGCATTATCTTTTCAGCAATGAATGTATTATTCTCTGTTCAATTCATGAGGGGTATTATCAGCGGGCACAGTCAGGGAATTGAATACACCATCAAAAACTTTTTCAGGCTTCGGCCAATAATGGAATATAAACTTTCGAAAAAAACAATAATACAAAACAAAATTATCAGTAATAAATTTAATGAATTACCTGAAGGATGTTCAATTATAAATGAAGAAGCTCCATATTCGGGATTCGTTGAGAATGGGTTTCCCTCTTTTTTTAAACCAGAACTGAATTACAAAATCAGATATGGTGGCGAAATAAATTTAGAATCTAAAACATATCCGGTTTATTTATGTGCAAGTCTCATGAGTGAAAAAGACAACGTTTTATTATGGCAACAAATTAAAGTTAATGACTTTATCCTTAAAAATAATCCAGAAAATGTTGAATCAGGATTCGATATGCCATTGAATACGCCTTTAAACGCGCGTTTAAGAGTGTTTTTCTGGAGACCTGAAGGCAAGACGAAAGCAAAAATAGATAATCTTTATATTGAATTCCTTCAAACAGGTTTTGAATAATTGAATTTGTTTACTGCTTCAGTACAGCAATCATTTTCTCAGCAAGCAGTTTACTTATTTTATAATTTGACTCATGCGTCCAACCTGCAATATGCGGACTTAAAATCACCTTATCGCTTTTTATAAGATATTGCATAGGTTCAGGTAAAGATTCAACATCCATATTCTCAAAAGAAACTGCTTCGTACTCCAGAACATCAAGACATGCACCCAATACTTTTCCGGATTGCATTGCTTTCATCAGCGCTTCCGTATTTAAACATTTGCCCCTTGCTGTATTAATGATGTAGAAATTATTCTTGAAACTGCTTATAAATTGTTCATCTACTAAATAATGATTATCGATATTGTATGGTATGTGCAAACTCACTAGATCACATTCTTTATACAATTGTTCCATGCTAGCTTCAATTACAAAATCACTACCAAAACCCTTTTTAAACTTGTCATAAACTAAAACTTTACAATTGAATCCTTGTAAACGCTTGGCAAAAGCGGAACCCATATTGCCATAACCAATGATCCCAACTGTTTTACCTGCCAACTCAACACCTCTGTTTTCGTTTCTTAACCACAAACCCTTTCTTACTTCATTATCTGCTTTCTTCAAATTATTAAACAACATCAATAACATTCCTAGCGCATGTTCAGCAACAGCATCACAATTACCTTCGGGCGCATGAACACATTTAATACCTTTACTCTCTGCATATTCTACATCAATGTTTTCCATGCCTGCTCCTGCCCTTCCGATACATTTCAATTTTTTTGCCGAATCAATAATTTCACGGGTTATTTTGAACTTACTTCTGATTACCAATCCATCGTACTCCGGTATCAACTTTAATATTTCATTGGCGGGCTTATCCCAAAACAAATCACACTGAAATCCTGCCTGCATGAGCGTTTCATGAAGCACAGCGTGATTGGAATCAATTAATAATATCTTAACCATTTTTCAAAATTAGTTAAAGCCATCATATTACTATAAGGAATGCTGCTTTTAAAAATCTTTTTATTAATATTTTAATCACAGGTTCTGTTTATAACTAAAAACCAGCGCTATTAACATAACAGCCGACTTGCCTTTTGGGTTATGAACAAAAAAAGACTTAATAGTCAATGTATTAGATTTACCTGTTAATATAATGTTATTATTGTGTTAGCGGCCAATTTTTCGTAACTTAATGTAATAATTGCACATTTGCCTCCCTGCATTTTTTTATGAATCAAGACAACCAAAATAAAACCCGAAAACGTTTCGTAACCACCAATACCGGTGTACCTAATACTGAAATTGGAAAATTACCTCCTCAATCTGTAGAACTCGAAGAAGCTGTACTAGGTGCAATGCTTCTTGAGAAGGAAGCATTAAGCACTGTTATTGATATTTTATCGCCTGAGAGTTTTTATAAAGAACAAAACGGAAAAGTTTTCGCTGCCATAGTTAGTTTATTCAACCGATCTGAACCTGTAGATATTTTAACTGTAACGCAAGAGTTAAAGCGTTCAGGTGAATTAGAATTCGTTGGCGGCTCCTATTACGTTTCAGCATTAACTAACCGTATTGCTTCTTCTGCCAACATCGAGTTTCATGCGCGTATTGTAGCACAAAAATTTTTACAGCGTGAATTAATCCGCATTGGCACTGAAACCATAAAAACCGCTTACGAAGACAGCACTGATGTGTTTGAATTATTAGATAACACCACCAAAAATATTTTTGAGATACTCGACTCTAACGTGCGTAAACAACACGATAAAATGAGTACGCTCATTGCAAAAGCCATCGAAGAAATTGAAACGGCTGCTAATCAAACTGACGGATTGTTAGGTGTACCTTCCGGTTTTACGGCACTCGATCGTATAACCGGTGGATGGCAGAAATCAGATTTATTAATTCTTGCTGCTCGTCCGGGTATGGGTAAAACCGCGTTTGTTGTTACTATGGCTAAAAATGCAGCTGTTGAATTCAATAAACCTGTTGCCATTTTTTCACTTGAGATGTCTTCCATTCAGCTGGTAAAACGATTAATTTCAAGCGAAACTGAATTACCGCAAGATAAAATTCTTAAAGGAAATTTAGAGAATCACGAATTTGTTCAATTGAACGAACGTATAAAAAAACTGGCTACTGCACCTTTATTCATTGATGATACACCTGCTCTTTCCATTTTTGAATTGCGTGCCAAAGCACGTCGTTTAAAGGAGAATCAGAAAATTGAATTAATCATTATCGATTACCTTCAGTTAATGAGCGGAGGACCCGACGGAAAAGGTAACCGTGAACAAGAGATCAGTCAGATATCGCGCGGACTAAAAAGTTTATCGAAAGAGTTAGAAATACCAATTATCGCTCTATCACAATTAAGCCGTCAGGTGGAAAACCGTCCGGGTGGCAGTAAACGTCCGCAACTAAGTGATCTCCGCGAATCGGGAGCTATTGAACAGGATGCCGACATGGTAATGTTTATTTACCGTCCGGAATATTACGGATTGGAAGTTGATGAGAACAATGAACCAACGCGTGGCAGAGCTGAAATTATTATCGCTAAAAACCGTCATGGTGCATTAGAAACTGTTAAGCTCCGTTTCATTGGTCAGTTCGCGAAATTTGCCGACCTCGATTACAACGAAGGGCAAGACACATTCTATCAATCACAACCAAAATCGCTGGAACAGAACACGGATTTTTTAAGTGCTGCTCCAACAAAAACCATGCAATCCAAGAATTGGGATAATACAGAAGAACCGAATAACGATATCATTAAGCGGAATGATATTGAAGATATTAACGACGCATTTTAACCAGCCATGAAGAAAATTATTTTATTTAACCTGTTACTTTTAGCAAGTGTAATAACTAATGCCCAATCATTTCACAAGAACGCCTTAGTGTTTGATGCTAAACTTGGAATTGATGTTTACAATACAAAGTTTTACTATCAATTAAAAAGCACCGGGCGAGACACCCTCGAGGAAGGCAAGGCGGTTAACAGAAATTTTTCTTTCGGACTAGAGTACGGTGTAATTGACCGTTTAGGTGTTGGTGTACGGGCAAAATTTAATAAGTACTTCGCCGAAGCTGATGATAGTACCCACAAGGATCCTAATCATACGTCGCTAGATTATATGGCGACCGTTAATTTTCATGCGGTAAAAGGCAAAGTATTTAATCTGGTAACCGGTTTTAACATTGGTGGTTCTAAATTGAATTTGATTTTTAATGACATCAACAATACTGAAGTTTACGGAAATGGTTTGTATTTTGATTTACATGTTTCACCAAGAATTTACATTAAACGTTTCGCCTTTCTGTTCGATTTAGGCATGCCGCTTGTCAAGTACAATAATCTGACTACAAATAATCTCACATTTAATAACGAAGTTTTAGCTAAATGGCAAGCCTTAGGTTATAATTTCGGCATTGGAATTGCCTTCAGATTTATGAGTCCGAAAGAAACGTCGGTTGCTTCTACAAAAGCTGCTAATTAACGCGTTTTTTTATCAGAGGGCCTTTTTGTATCTTTGTATAAATTCATTTATCAATGCTTACTGCGATGCCAACCAATACAAAAAGCCAATATTTAATTGATCTAGAAGATAAATATGGGGCGCATAATTACCATCCACTTCCAGTTGTTTTAGAGCGCGGAGAAGGTGTTTTTGTTTGGGACACTGAAGGTAAACGTTATTACGATTTTTTAGCTGCATATAGCGCCGTTAATCAAGGACATTGTCATCCTAAGATCATACAAACTTTAATTGAACAAGCTCAAAAATTAACCCTTACATCACGTGCCTTTCACAATGATGTGCTAGGTGAATACGAAAAATTCATTACCGGCTATTTTGGTTATGACAAAGTATTGCCAATGAATACAGGTGCTGAAGGTGTGGAAACAGCAATGAAGCTAGCCCGTAAATGGGGTTACGAAAAAAAACGGGTCGCAGAAAATTCAGCTATTATCATTGTATGTGAAGGCAATTTTCATGGAAGAACTATCAGTATCATATCAGCAAGCAGCGACCCTGATTCCTATGGTAATTTTGGTCCGTTCACTCCAGGAATTGTAAAAATTCCATATAACAATACATCTGCATTGGCCGAAGCGTTAAAAAATAAAAATGTGGTTGGTTTTTTAGTAGAACCTATACAAGGCGAGGCCGGGGTTAATGTACCTGATGAAGAATATTTGAAAACCTGTTTCGAAATGTGTAAAGCGGCGAATGTTTTATTCATTGCCGATGAAGTTCAAACAGGAATTGCACGTACCGGCAAAATGCTAGCCTGTGATCATGAAAATGTCCGTCCTGACGTACTGATTTTAGGCAAAGCACTTAGTGGCGGAGTTTATCCTGTATCAGCTGTATTAGCTGATGATGAAGTGATGTTATGCATAAAACCAGGGCAACATGGTTCTACTTACGGAGGAAATCCCTTAGGCTGCAAAGTGGCTATTACTGCCATGCAAATTGTCAAAGACGAAAAACTGGCAGATAACTCGGAGATATTAGGAGAATTACTTCGACAAGAACTAAGAGCTATAAAATCCGACCTGATTACGACAGTTCGGGGAAAAGGGCTCTTCAATGCCATCATAATAAAAGAAAGAAACGGCAAAACAGCCTGGGACGTTTGTTTAAAAATGGCCGAAAACGGTTTATTGGCTAAACCTACGCATGGCGACATTATCCGTTTTGCGCCACCTTTAGTAATCACAAAAGAGCAAATTTTAGATTGTGCAAGAATCATCAGGGAAACCATTGAAGGTTTTTAACTAATTTTAGAGTTAATATCATTTTGTTTATTCAAATGTTTGTATATTTTTGTACAGATTGAAAAAACAAATTAATAGCCTCTTTCTTGTTTGCCTTCTTGGCATGCTCTTTAGTTTCACCCAAAACATTCTCAATTCTATTTCTGATGACAAAGAAAAACTAACTATTGAGTTGTCGGAAGAGCAAGATGACGAAGAGAACAGAGAATCCAAAGAAAACAGGGAAAACAAGGAAAAGTCGGAAACTGAAATTGATGAATTCTTTTCAAGTGACATAAACCTCTCAATAAATTTGTATTATACGAGTCTTAATTCTTTAAATCTATCAATTGGAAACTACTCCAATAACATCTTCGACCTTTCAACACCTCCTCCAAAGTTAGCTTAATATTATTCGTTGATTTTATTTGATTTATTTATTGCGAGATGCATCTAGCATTCTTCCTTTTTAGATAAATCCCGAATAGATAATCACCAATTAAGCAAATCATAACTTTTCGATTTTAGACTAATAAACCAATATTGATCCTGAACTAAATTGTGGAAACATTAAGCACAACAATAAAAAATTTTGATGAAAAGACTATTCTTCATGATCTGAAGCATTATCTTCCATCTCAAACGCCAATAAAAGATTTTATACATCATAACACATTACATGCCTTTCAGGATATGAAATTTTATGATGCCATCTTTAAAGCTTCTGCTATTTTTGGTTATCAACCCACTTTACAATTAGCCGAGTTCAGGAAATTACTTAAGACCGGTAGAATTAATAATTCAGTTCTGGAACGGATAATAATTGAAACTAAGGGAATTGATCAGTTAGACTTTTGGAAAGCAAACCTGATATCTAAAAGCTACAACACCTCTAAATATCCCCGAATTGGACAAATAAGGAGCGAATGGAAAAAACAATACAAAATAGACATAGATAATTTAGTGCAACCCATATTGTTCAGGGTTTTGTGTAATTATCTTGATCAGGGTGTAGCTATTAATCAGTTTCCTGAACTAAAACCAGGTTTTTTAACATCATTAAGGGAACTCGACAAAAATAGTTTCGTTAGTATTTTTAAAACCAAAAAGGTAAAAAAGTTGTTTCATGATGAAAATTGTTCTATCACCAACCTTCTTCATATTCTTGTTGGAAATGAAGCCTACTTTACCCAATATTTATTCGATCAGCAATTCAGTCACCAGGGTTGGTCTGGTATTGTTTCTGCCATAGAAGACGCTCCCGGTACTCTGCTGGATCAAAGAATCATCTCATTGCGAGAATTAATAATTTTTGAACTGCTTTTAGAAATTGATGCGGTTGAAAACGAATTGCATAATAATTGGGAACCGTTGACTAATAAAATAAACTTCCAACCGCTAAATCTTTTTACTGATTTACAGGCTACTGAAATCACCGAAGTTTTAACAATGTGGCAAAACGCATTTGAATGGACTTATTACGACGAAGTACTAAATGGAATAGCAATTGAAAAAAACAAGACACATTCATCTCAGGAAAAGAAAAGTTTTCAGGCCATGTTTTGCATTGATGAACGCGAATGTTCACTTAGAAGACATATTGAAACTATTGATCTTAACTGCGAAACATTTGGCACACCCGGTTTTTTTAGTGCAGAATTTTATTTTCAACCCCAAAACGGAAAATTTTACGAAAAACTTTGTCCTGCCCCTGTCAATCCGAAATATCTTATTTTAGAACACAATTCCAGGCATCAACGAAAACACGAGTTATTATACAATGAGCAAAGCAATTCGTTTCTGACCGGAATATTGTATTCAACTTTTCTTGGAATTTGGTCAGGGCTAAAACTTTTTCTTGATGTTTTCCGCCCCAAAATGAATCCGGCTATTTCAGATGCCTTTGCGCACATGCAAAATGATTCTGAATTAACGATAGAAAATACTGATCCCGGTAACATACAAAACAATTTACAGGTAGGTTTTACTGTAGAGGAAATGGCAGTACGTGCAGAGTCACTCTTACGTAGTATTGATTTAACGTCGGCATTTGCACCTTTGGTTTATGTAATCGCACATGGTTCCAGCAGCGCCAACAATCCCCACCATAGTGCGCACGATTGTGGTGCTTGCAGCGGAAGACCAGGCTCTGTTAATGCGCGTGTTTTTGCCTTTATGGCTAATCATAAAAAAGTCAGAGAATTGCTTCGTGTAAAAGGAATATTAATTCCGGAGGAAACGCAGTTTGTTGGTGGATTACACGATACGGCTGCCGATCAGATCAGTTTTTACGATGAAAAACATCTCTCAGAAAAAAATAAAGAACTTCACAAATTAAACAAATCTCAATTTGAAAAAGCGCTTGATCTAAACACTAAAGAGAGGTCACGGAGATTTGCTTCAATTAATACAAAAATGAGCCTTGAAAAAACAAGAAAGGCAATACTGAACAGATCGGTTTCTATGTTTGAACCCCGCCCTGAATTGGGTCACGGAACAAATACATTATGCATTGTAGGTAGTCGTGATTTAACAAAAGGATTATTTTTAGATCGTAGGGCTTTTTTAAATTCATACAATTACAAAACCGACCCAACAGGGGAAATTCTTACTGGAATCATGAAACCCCTTGGACCTGTTTGTGGTGGTATTAATTTGGAATATTACTTTTCCAGGGTAGATAACCTTAAACTGGGCGCAGGAACTAAATTACCGCATAATGTAATGGGTTTAATTGGCGTTGCCAATAGTTGTGATGGCGACTTAAGGCCAGGACTTCCTGTACAAATGATTGAAGTACATGATCCGGTGAGGTTACTATTAATTGTTGAGCACTTTCCGGACGTAGTATTAAAAACCATTAAGAGTGTGCCCGAAATGTATGAATGGTATAAAAACGAATGGATTCACTTAATGGTCATTCATCCTGAAACATCTAAGTTTCATTATTTCAAAAACGATTCATTTAGTGAATATAAACCTTTGATATTCCAAATTCAGGAAATGAAAGACATTGAGCAATTAGCTGAAAATGCTAAAGAAATGGAAACAAACAATATTGTTGATGCAACAAAGGAAAATTTACCTGTTTACTTGAGAAATTAGAACTATGGAAAACTATTTGATTTTATTTATTTTAATTCCTGTATTTGGTTATTTACTGAATATTTTCATCCCAAGAAAAAACGAAAAGGTGATTTCACTTATTGCGCTTCTTTCTGTTGGATTGAATCTGTGCGCCTTATTGTTTTTTACAATTTACTGGCTGCTTAACAACCATCCCGTACTTGATAAATTTCAATTCCTCCTTTTTGAAACTGATCTGATAAAAATATTCATCGATTTTTATTTCGATAAAACATCAGCTGTTTTTGGGCTTATCGGTTCTATAATTTTGTTTCCTGTTATTATTTTCAGTAAGTATTATTTACACCGCGAGTCTGATTACAAATTCTTTTTTAATACCATGCTTTTGTTTTACATTGGATATAATATTGTTGTTTTTTCAGGGAACTTTGAAACATTTTTTATCGGTTGGGAATTTGTTGGCGTATGTTCCTTCTTGCTAATAGGATTTTACAAAGACAGATATTTACCTGTAAAAAACAGTTTAAAGGTAATTTCAGTTTATAGATTAGGAGACGTGTGCTTGATTTTGGCTATGTGGATGAGCCATCATCTATGGCATGAAAACATTACCTTTATTAAACTAAACGATTTAAAAGTTGTTGAAGAACATCTCATCGAACACAATTGGTACGGTGTATTCATTTCAATTATGATTTTAATAGCTGCTGCAGTTAAATCTGCACAATTTCCGTTTTCAACATGGCTTCCAAGAGCCATGGAGGGTCCAACCACATCCAGCTCGGTATTTTACGGATCCTTATCGGTGCATTTAGGTTTGTTTTTACTTATTCGTACTTATCCTTATTGGGAAAGTCTCTTGTTTATGAAATCGGCTGTTATACTTATAGGAGTTGCATCTGCTTTTATTGCCACTAAAATTGCCAATGTTCAATCTACTGTAAAAACTCAAATTGCATACGCTTCTATTGCACAAATTGGCTTAATGTTTATTGAGGTTGCTTTAGGTTTTCACAATTTAGCCCTTTTCCATTTTGTAGGAAATGCATTTTTCAGAACTTACCAATTGTTAGTTTCTCCATCAGTTTTGAGTTACCGCATTCATAATATGTTTTTTAACTTTAAAGCAAAAACTACTCATTCAGGCAGTTCACTGGCGTCGAAGATTAACAACTCCATTTATTTGCTCTCCGTAAAAGAATGGAACCTCGATTCTCTCCTTAAAAGAATTCTTTGGGATTCATTGAAGTGGCCGGGTAAAAAACTTACTTTTCTCACAAGAAAAATATTATTATTTACTATGACACCTATATTCCTTGGAGGTTTATATTGTTATTATTTTCAAGAAAATATCCCTGTTGGTTTATATGAATTTTTGCCTCATCTCTATTCATTTATTGGCTTACTTTTTTTCCTTAAAGCTTTTGCCGAAAGAGGAAGCGCTGTCACAGCCTGGTTGTTTATTATTGGCGGACAAATTTACTTTTCGCTTTCTATTGCTTTATTAAATGAAAACTTAAGTCATAGTCACATTGCTTTATTCCTTAGCGGAGCAGTAGTTTCTTCAGTAATCGGTTATTTTTGCCTGAAGAAAGTTGAATCAATTGATAATGATATCCAACTGAACCGTTTTCATGGCTATTCTTATGAACAACCACGGATAGGTTGGATATTTTTGATTTCCAGCCTTGCTAAGATTGGATTACCTTTTACCCCTACTTTTATCGGAATTGATATCCTTTTCAGTCATATTCATAAACACGAAGAACTTCTATTGATTTCTACCGCACTTAGTTTTGTATTAATTGAATTGTCTGTTCTTCGGATTTATGCACGAATTTTCCTGGGCCAACACAAAAACGCATTCCACCCAATAGCTTTTAAGTCTTCTTAAATAAATAATTTCAATTTGAACAACAACTAACAATACACCTTAAATAATCGTAAATTTGTACAATCAACTAAATCATGGACAAAAATAAGCTATCACTTTTTGGAAATTTAAAAACTGACTTGCCCGCAGGTTTAGTCGTATATTTGGTAGCCCTACCCTTATGCTTAGGCGTTGCGCTGGCATCAACAGGCCGGCCTGATTTACTTTTTTCAGGTATTATTGCCGGTTTTATCGGAGGTATTGTTGTTGGTGCGTTTAGCGGTTCTCCCTTAGGTGTTTCTGGACCTGCTGCCGGTTTAGTTGTAATTGTTTTAACAGCCATAAAAACGCTTGGTAGTTATGAAGCTTTACTCCTTGCGATTGTATTGGCAGGCGCATTACAGTTAATAGCAGGTTATTTAAAAGCCGGTGTAATCGGCTATTACTTCCCTTCATCAGTTATTAAAGGAATGCTAGCTGCAATTGGCATTACATTAATTTTAAAAGAAATTCCACACGCTTTAGGTTATGATAAAGATTCAATGATTGATGAAAACATAATGCAAGAAGGCCATAATACCTTTACTGAAATTTATTACGCACTTCAATATAACAGCACAGGCGCAATCATAATTTGCGCTGTTTCAATTGCCTTGCTATTACTTTTTGATGCACCATTTATGAAAAAAATTGGCTTGTTTAAATTTTTGCCAGGTGCATTATTTGTTGTGTTATCAGGAATTCTATTGAATTACCTTTTTGTACTTTTTGCTCCAGATTTAGCAGTTAAAGACGAACACCTTGTTCAGTTGCCTATCGCTCATTCAGCTAGCGAATTTATTGGTTTTTTCAGATTACCAGATTTTTCAGCATTCACAAACCCTCAAGTTTATATTGTAGCAATAACAATTGCGATTGTTGCAAGTTTAGAAACTCTATTATGCGTTGAAGCAACAGATAAATTGGATCCATTTAAAAGGATAACTCCTACTAACCGCGAATTAAAAGCACAAGGTATTGGTAACATCGTTTCTGGTTTATTGGGCGGATTACCTATTACCCAAGTTATCGTAAGAAGTTCGGCAAATATTGGTGCGGGAGGTAAAACAAAAATGGCCGCTATATTTCATGGAATAATTTTACTGATTTCCGCAATATTAATTCCGGGTTTGTTAAATATGATCCCTCTGGCTAGCCTTGCTGCCATATTATTAATGGTAGGATATAAACTTTCAAAAGTCTCCTTATATAAAGGAATGTACAAACTTGGTATTGATCAATTTTTACCTTTTTTTATTACCATTATTGCCATATTGGCAACCGACTTATTGAAGGGTATTGGAATCGGAATGATTTTTGCCATTTACTTTATCTTAAAGAAAAACTATAAAAACTCCTACCATTATCATGGCGAAGAAACCCAAACAGGGAATATTGTTACCTTAACATTATCAGAAGAAGTGACATTCCTAAACAAAGGAAGTATTTCGCAAACACTCAATCATCTTCCGGCGAATTGTAAAGTCATTATTGACGGAACTAAATCAGTAAATATTGATTATGATGTTCTGGAAGTTATTCAAGATTTCAGAACATTTAACGCTGTAACAAAAAACATTACTGTTGAAACAATTAATATACCCGAAGTGAGTTTAAGCGGAGGGCATTAAATTTTAACAAAATTAATTAACACCAATAAAAAAGTCCCATGAAAAAAACCTATATCAAACTTATAGAAGGTAACAAATTGTTTTCGCAATCAAGAACATTTCACGATCCGGAGTATTTTAAAAAACTCTCGGCCGGACAATCACCTGAGTATTTATGGATTGGCTGCAGCGATAGTCGTGTGCCCGCTAACGAAATTACCAGCACCAATAGCGGTGAAATATTTGTTCACCGGAATATAGCTAACGTGGTCGTTCATACCGATTTAAATTTACTTAGCGTTGTAGAATACGCCGTTAATTTTTTAAAAGTAAAACATATTATCGTTTGCGGTCATTACGGATGTGGCGGTATCAAAGCTTCAATGAGTAATAATTTACATGGCTTTGTAGACAACTGGCTTTGTAACGTAAAAGATGTTTTTTGCAAACATCAAAAAGAACTGATGGCCATTAAAAAATTAGATAAACGCGAAGACCGTTTAACCGAATTAAATGTAATTGAACAAGTACGGAATCTTGCTAAAACTACCATCGTTCAACAAGCATGGAACACACGTGAATTGCATCTTCACGGTTGGGTGTACGGCTTAAATAATGGCATTATTAACGACTTATGCGTAATTCATGATGGCCAGGAAGATATTGACGCTATTTACAGGTTTAAATTAAACCAATCTTTAAAGAAGAAAAAGTAGTATTTTTATATAGTATTATTAATATGAAAACAGCATTAATCACAGGAAGTACAAGCGGCATCGGTTTAGG
>Ga0154020_10002519_pt1 | contig 22324 bp, 16 predicted proteins | sample Klosneuvirus_201_FD_109709 | JGI IMG/M metagenome (GOLD analysis project Ga0154020, IMG submission 109709) | Active sludge microbial communities from wastewater, Klosterneuburg, Austria - Klosneuvirus_20160825_MG | ecosystem: Engineered > WWTP > Aerobic digester > Activated sludge | place...
CGCCCTCAAGTGGGTATCCCCCGCGCCGGGCATCATCACCGCGCTGGTGGCCATGGCGGGCCTGGCGGTGGGCGTGTCCCTCACCGCGGTGGGCGCGCACGGTTACACGTCAGAGACGGGCCCCACCGAGGAACGGAGCCTGCGCGGCGCGGTGTTTGCCATGCACGACGGTGTGTGTGGCCGGAAGGTGCAGGGCGCCTGCCGTTTGTTTGCGCACAACAACGAGGACGCCTGGATGTTGGGCACCACCACGTTTGGCGTGGTGTTGTTGGGCGGCAGCGTGGTGGCGTTTTTGGTTGGCGTGGCACTGTTGGCCGCCGCGCCGGTTCCCATCCTGATGTTTGAGTAGTCCACCGTTTCATGGTTCTTGGGTGGACACCCCGTGGGGCAAGGCAGACGGCGTGCGCCGTGTCAGTCCGGCCGTGTCAGTCCGGCAAGGCCCAGCCCACAGCGGTGGCGGCGCCGCCGCCCAGGAGGACAAACGCGGCCAGCCCCACCCCGGCCAGACCCGCCACCCACAAGGTGACGTAGGTGACCTGCAACGCGGTGAGGTTGCTGCTCACCCCGCGGAACGGGATGAGGTTGATGAAGGCCTTGAGGCCCCAACCGGACGCGCCGACCGCCAGGCCCAGCACCACGGCAGCAAACCCCGCCGCCAGCGCGGCACCACCGCTGCCCACCAACGCCAGGCGCAGCGGGGACAACCCCCGCTTGGCTTGCTCTGCATCATGGATTGCAGGGGGGGCCAGCGGAGGTGTGACGCCTTCCGGCGCGGCGGTGGTCTCCCGCGTGGTGTCCGGACCGGGCTGTGGTTGCGCCGGCGGCGGCGTGGTGGCGGCGTTGGGTTGTTGGATGATGACGGTGATGTTGGGCGGGCTGGCCACGGGCGGGCCGCGCCGGGCAAAGGGAGGCTGGGTGGTGGACGCCGGCGGCGGTGTTTCAACCTTTGGTGCCGGCGCGGGGCCAACCGGGGGCACGGCCGCCGGGGCGGGAGGCGTCGCGGGCTTCTGGGCGTCCGGTTTGGGCGGGTTTTTTTTCAGTTTTCCGTCGCGGACCAGGGCCTTGACCGCCAGTTCGGCAATGTCCAGGAGCACGGCCTTGTCCTTGATGGGGGCGCGCTGTTTGAAACTGGCCACCGCCCGCGCGGTGCGCACCTCCAGCATCTTCACAATGAGCACGTAGCTCTTGCCCAGGCGGCCCACGGTGCCGGTGACCAGGTATTCCACACCCAGGGCGCCAGCCAGCTCACTCATGCAGCTCTGCTGGTCACAGGACAACAACTGTTTCTGGCGCTCCAGCCCCAACACCGCTTCCAGGTCGGCGGTGGTCACCACGCGGGAGAACACCTGGGTCTCGCGGAGTTCCGCCACCACACTTTCGGTCAGCAGTTTGGAGGCGTCCCCCAGCCCGGGGTCTCCCCGGGACTCAAAGGCAAACACGGCCACGCTGGGGCGGGGGTCTGCTTCCTGCGCCCGGGTGGCGCGCGGCAAGGCAGCCAGCGCCAGCGCCAGGAGCAACACGTGCCGCAGCGCGCGGGGCGGACCAGCGCGGGGGGGCTGGGTTGCGGCCATCACCGGGGCCCCAGAAACGCGGGAGACAGGTCCGCCGGGAGTTGCGCGCTGCCGCCCAGGATGTGGCGTCCCAGCACCAGCCCGCCCACGCGCGCCGCACCTTCCAGGTCCCGCAGCGACGGATGCGCCGCCACAAGTTCCTGCAACGACTTGTGGTGGAGCACGGCGGCCAGCACGCTGCCTTTGGCCTGCGCGGAAAATTCGGTGGCCCCCAGCCCCGGGCCGGCCAGCGCGCCCAGGAAATGCCCGGCGGGAAGTGTGTGCCGCACGTCAAAGGTCTCCCCTTCACCGGCGTGTTCTCCACCCAGCACCACGGTGCCCTCCAGGATGACCCACAGGCCGGACATTTCAGCCCCTTCATAAAAGAGCTCATCCCCGTCCTGGTAGCGCTTTTGTTTGAAGCGGCCCGCCACGTCCTGGCGCGTCTCCGGGTCCATGTCCCGGAAGATGGGGAGCGTGGCCAGCGCGCTGAAGAGCACACGCTCGCGGAAGAACACCTGCAGCGCATCTGCCAGGCCGGCGTTTTCCCGCGCCAGGCGTTCCAGCACGTTGCGGTGGAGTTCAAAATACGCCACGTCACTGCTGGCCTGCAGGCTGGCCTGGCGGCGGCGGTCACTCACCAGCGCAAACACCCCGGCCACGTCCCCCGGCTTCACGCGCGTGAGTTCCACCCGGCTGCCGCCGTCACCCTTGAAGCTCACCGCCTCGCCAGCGGCCAGCACCACCAGGAAAAATGCGTCATCCCCTTCCTTCCAGACCATGGTCCCGGCCTGGGCGGTCTTGTGGGTCAACGCGCGGGACAACTCCACAAACTGTTCCGGGGTGAGCGCAGAAAACAGCGGGATGTTGGGGAGCACCGGCAGCGGCTCCAAAGGGCCCTCGGGCAACGGTGGAACCGGAGCGTTGTCTGCGCTGTCCTCGGCCACTTCCACAATGTCTCCGTCGTGGACTTCGTCTGCCGGTTCGGTGTGCGGGGCATCCGGCAGGGCGTCTTCCTGGGCGTGGACGTCTTCCGGGGAGACCTCATGGTGGTGGTCCGGGTCCTCGCCCGCTGGCGCCTCCACCTCATCCAGCACATCTGACGGGTCCAGCGCCAGCGCGCCATCCTCGGCCGGATCCACCTGCGCTGGTGGCGCCGGCGCGGCGGCCTGCAACAGCGCGGCAAACGTCCCCGGCGCGCTGGTCTGGCCACCTTCCTGCGCCACCTGCAACGCCGTCATGAGGCTGGCGTCTTCCGGCTGGATGGCGCGCCACACGCCAGTGTGCGTGCGCGGCCACTCCTTGAGCAGCCCGGCGGACGCGGTGTCCTGCTCCTGGCTGGCGGACGGTACGGCCACGCGGCCGGACGGGTTGGCCGCCGGCGTGCGCGCGTAGAGGCGCGCCAGGAACAGCAACGTCTCCTGGTGGTCCGGCTGGACCTGAAGCAGCTCCTTGGCCACCGCCATGGCCAGCACCGGCTGGCCCGCGTTGGCCAGGTAGCGGGCCACGCTGCGGTAGTGCTCAATGGCGTCCGGTGGCTTGTCCAACAGCCGGTAGGTGCGCGCTATGCGCAGGCGCGCATCCAGGTCTGTGGGGTTGCGCAGCACCGCCTTCTTGAGCGCGCCCAGGTTGCGCTTGAGTTCCTTGGGGGTTGGCGGGCGCGGTGGAAACGGGGAAGTGATGCTCACGGCGCGTCCACCCAAGCGTCCTCCTCCGGCGGTGGAGAAGGGACGCCGCACCTTCCCGGACGGTGGGTGGGCGGCGCAAGATTGACCCCCTCCCCCACGCACTGCGTCATCCCCGCCCTGACGTGTGGGTGGGAGTGCACGGCTGCTAGGGTCTGCCGCGCACGGGGTGCGGCGGTTTTTTGCCCTCACACTCCAACACCCTTGAAGCAGGTGCACCATGACGGACGTTCAGCGGCGGGACATGGAAGCAGGCATCACCACGGACCTGAGCAACAAGCTGTCCTACGGGTCCTACCTGCACCTGGACGCGCTGCTGGCCCAGCAGGTGCCGCTGTCCACGCCACCGCACCATGATGAGATGTTGTTCATCATCCAACACCAGACCAGCGAGCTGTGGATGAAGCTGGCGGTGCACGAACTGAGCGCGGCGCTGGACCTCATCCGGCGGGATGAGCTTGGCCCGGTGTTCAAGATCCTGGCGCGGGTCAAACACATCCAGATGCAGCTGTTCAACCAGTGGGCGGTGCTGGAGACGCTCACGCCCAGTGAATACCTGGAGTTCCGCCACGTGCTGGGGCCCTCCAGCGGGTTCCAGTCCCACCAGTACCGCTCCATTGAGTTCATGCTCAACAACAAGAACCCGGACATGGCCAAGGTGTTTGCGCATGACCCGCCACGCCACCAGGCGCTGTTGGACATCCTGGCACGCCCCAGCGTGTATGAAGAGTTCCTGATGCTGCTTTCCCGTCGGGGGTTCCCGGTTCCCGCCGCGGTGTTGCAGCGGGACTTTTCGCAGCCTTACGTGCCCAATGAGGGGGTGGTGGACGTGTTCCGCACCATCTACCGCGCACCACAAAAACACTGGGAAGCCTATGAGATGGCGGAGAAGCTGGTGGACGTGGAGGAGCAGTTCAGCCTGTGGCGGTTCCGTCACCTCAAGACGGTGCAGCGCATCATTGGCTACAAACGCGGGACCGGCGGGAGCACCGGCGTTCCGTTTTTGCGCAAGGCGGTGGACCTGATGTTGTTCCCGGAGCTGTGGGACGTGCGCACCACGTTGTGACGCCGCGTTTTCAGGACGCCCGGTCCGGTTGGTCCTGGTAGCGGCGCAGGGGATGCGCGATGTCCACCGCGAACCCCACCACCAGCAGCACCCCTGCCCCGCCGGCCATCACCGCCGCCGGGACACCCACCCACGCGGCCAGCAGGCCACTCTCCACCTCCCCCAACTGGGGGCCGCCGTTGAAGAAGATCATGTTCACGCCGGTCATGCGGCCGCGCATGTCATCCGGCGTCAGGCGCTGGCGCAGCGTCTGGCGCAGGATGGTGCTCACGGTGTCTGCTCCTCCGCTGAGCGCCAGCATCACCAGCGTCAACGGCAGCACGGTGGACGCGCCGTAGGCCATGGTGGCCAGGCCGTAGACGCCCACGCTGGCCACCAGCCACGCGCCATGGCGCCGCAGCGGCGGCAGCAGCGCCAGCGTCAACCCGGTGACCACGCTGCCCAGCGCGGGGGCGGCGTACAGCAGGCCCAGGCCCGTGGCGTCCACGTGCAACACGTCTGAGGCCAGGATGGGAAACAACACGGTGGCCTGGCCAAAGACGGTGGCAAAAAAATCCAGCAGCATGGTGGAGAGGATGAGAGGTTGGCGCGCCACCCAGCGCACCCCGCTGATCATGGACGCCAGGGCCGGCTGGGCTGGCGTTGGGGAAGTGGCGGTGGGGTGGTCCTCCATGCGCCACAACGCCAGCAGCACCGCCGCATACGTGACGGCGTCAAACAGGTACACCGCGGCCACCCCGGCCTGCGCCAGCACCAGCCCGCCCACGGCGGGACCCAACACGCCGGCCACATCCCAGGTGAGCAGGGAGAGCGTGACGGCGGGCTGGAGGTCTTTGGATGGGACCAGGTTTGGCACCAGGGCCTGGCGCGCGGGCCCGCCCACGGCGGTGGCGCCGGCCTGCAGCGCCACCGTGGCGTAGATGAGTTCAACCGTGAGGCTGCCGGCAACGGTGGCCCACCACAGCGCCGCCGAACACGCCGCCAGCACCAGTGTGGCCCCAGCCAGAAGCCGCCGACGGTTGAAACGGTCTGCCAGGGTGCCGCCGGGCAGTGCAAACAACAGGATGGGGACCAGCTTGCAGGCACCCAACATCCCCAGCGCCACGGCGCTGCCGGTGAGGTTGTAGATGTGCCAGGCCACCGCCACGCGCTGCATGTGGGTGCCGGTGAGACTGATGCCCTGCCCCACCCAGAAGAGGCGGAAGTCCTTGTGGCGCAAGGCAGAAAAAGCGGAGGCCTGCATGGTTTTGGCTGGTGTTTGGTAGCGTGGCGGGGCTTTGGGCGCACCTAAATCATTGCGGGGGTGGCGTCTGGGGGTATCTAATGGCGCGGTGGAGGCGGAGATCCAACCAACCGCGGGGACGCTGGCCCTGCAACGTGCACTCAAGGCGCTTGGCGCGGACTGCCGGACCCAAGGGGACTCCATTGTATTCCGGGTGTCTTTGGCGGGCGGTGAGCTGACCAGCGTGGTGACGGGTGGGTTGATTCCGTCTGCGGCGGGGTATTCGGCGGGGTCCGGGCTGCTCAAGTTCCATGACCCCTCTGAGCTGGCCTACCTGGGCCTGTTGAGCATCCAGGGGTGTGCCAGCCGCGGGGACCTGCTGGCGCGGCTCAAGGCAGCCCACGAGGGCCTCAAGGTACGCCTGGCCAGCCACCATGAGTTCCTGGCGCGCGCCGGGTTGACGCCAGGCATGCTGCCGGGACGGCCGGTGATGACGGGGCATGGCCACGCCGCGGGTTTTGATTTTGCGGTGCAGGTTGAAGCCGGACCGCGCCTGCTGTTGGTGGGCGCGGGACCTCCCGGCGCGGTTGCGCCACTGCCCATGCACCTGCGTCCCTGGCTGCAGCTGCCGGGCATGGTGTTGGACCAGCCTCACGCGTTGCATGAACAGGTGGCGCGTTTCTGCAACACGCACCGGGAGTTGTTGTTGCAGCGCGCGTCCGCGGCTGCGGCACCCAACGCGGTGGCGTTTGGCTTGTTGGAGGACCCGCCGGGGCCAGAGACAGACGCGCCGGGGTTCACGCGGCCCACCACGGTGACCTCGGCCCTGCCGGTGGGCGCCGAGGGCATCACCTGGACGCCGCTGGCCACGTTCTCCCCGCCGCCACCCACGGTGGCCGAGTCTGCCGCGGAGCCTGCGGACCGCCGCGACACGCCCATCACCGGGTCCGAGGTCCACGCCAACACCGCGGCGGTGGTGGAAGTGGCGGCGCGGAAAGATGGCACCGACCCGGAGCACGTGGGGTTGATTGTGCATGAACCCACGCCAGTGACCGACCTGCGCAGCCCGCGCGCCCCGCAGCGGCGGGCGGGCACCGGGAAACACCGCGCGCTGGAGGACCCGGAGGCCACCCCCGGTGCGCCCAAAAAAGTCCCCACCGGCAAGCGCCGCGTGGCCGCAGGAGACACCACCGCAACGCCGCCGGACGGGCTGCCAACGCTGGGCGCGCCGCGCAAGGTGCCCACCGGGCGCCGGCGCATTGTGTGGGATGAGGCCGCGGTGGAGGCCGTGGCAGCATCCCCCGAATCCACCGTGCAGCCCGAGCCGGCCTCGGCCGACGCGCCGAAAAAAATCCCCACCGGCCGCAAACGCCTGGCCCAGACGGACGCCAACACCGACGAGCAGCGCCCGGAACTTCACGGCAGCACCGAGGATGGTCACGAGCCGGTGCGCCATGAAGACACCCCGGATGACGGCAATGAGACCATCCCGGTGCTGGTGCTGGCCTCTGAGGTGGCGCGGGTGCGGCGTGCGTTCCGCGCGTTGAAGGACACCTCGCTCCCGGCGGCGGTGGTGATGCTGGATGAGGACGCCGTGCGGCTGTTGCGCGTGGCGCGCCCGCCGGTGCTGGTGGTGGAAGACCGTGCCGAGGGGCTGGATGACGTGACACTGGGGGAGCTGGCCGCGGAGGTGCACGCTGGCGGCGGGGTGGTGGTGAGCTACGTGGAAAAAGGCGCCACGCCCCGGCTGCAGGTGCTGCATTTCCTTTCGGACCCGGTGACCGAGGCGCGTTTGCGGCGGGTCATCCGGGCGGCGGTGCGTGGCCAGACGCGGGGACCGGGGACGCCTCACTGAGTGTCCATGGATCCTCCCCAAAAAACGTCCTGCATGGTGCCGGCCCCTGGGCGTTGCACAGGTTGATGCGGCAAGCCGGCGCAGAGGCCGCCTCTACGACGACACGTTGATGTGCGAGACGCATGAGCGGCCTGGTCAGAAGCCCAGCTGCAACCGGAGGTCCACCGCGCGCACGAGGCCGGCGGTCATCTCCGCCACAGGCTGGGAGAGGGCGGCCTTGTCCACGTCTGCCGCAAGTCCCGCCAGCACGGGGTCCACCGGCACCTTGCCCTGCGCGGTCAATGCCGTGCGGCTGGCCCGCCACAACGCGTAGACCAGGCGCAGCGCCGGTTGGTTGGCCACGTCCTTGGGGACCAGCGGTTCCAGTTCGGCCGGCTTGGCGCCGGGGCGCTCCATTTCAAACAGGCGCGCCAACAAGCGCCGCTCATGCAGCATGTTGACCAGGTTGAGCGCGCGCACCACCACCCACCCCGGCGGGTTGGCGCTGGTGAGCAGCTGGTTCACCGCCGCGCTGATGCTCACCACCGGGCCCACAAACCCCGCCGCCAGCACACGGTCTGCAAGGGCGGTGCGCAGCGGCAGGTGGTCCACAAAACGCAGCGCCGCAAACGTGTGTTCCCCCTTGTCACCCGGCTGCCGGAGGTCCAACGGCACCGGCAGCGCGTCCCCGCTGGCCAGCCACAGCGGCGTCAACGGGCTGCATACCCCCAGGGCATCCAACAATTCACGGCGGGCCTGGCGCAGCCGGGGGCGCCCTTCGGACAATGCCAGGCGGTAGAGCGGGACGCGGCGCCTTTCGGTGCGCACCCGGCGGGCATCCGGCCACACCAGCAGGCGGCGTGGCGGTTCCTGGCCGTGGAACAGCTCACTGCCGGTCCACCAGCGCACCAACGTATCCGTCCTCACGGCGCTGGTGATGGCGTCCATCACCGCGTGCCGCGCCAGCGCCTGGGGCATGGCGTCTGGCCAGCTGATGTCCAGCAGCGCCTGGGTATGCGCCCGCAACACGCGCGCCGCCGAGCCCAGCATGTTGGGCGCATCCGGGTGCACGGTGGCCAGCAGGTCATGGCCCGCGGCCAACATGGCCGTGACGGCGACGTCCGGGTTCCCCGGCGGGCTGGGGTCCACCGGCGCCGCGCGCGCGCGCAGCCCGGGATACACGCCGGCCAGCGGGAAGGCCCCCCAGGCCTTGGACGCGCCGGCGCCCACGTAGGGCCCGCACGCGGCGCCACCGCCCAGCAACAACGGGGAGGCAAAACGGCGGATGAACTGTTCGGCGGATTCGGCCATGGGATGCGGCGGTCAGCCTTGGCGTTCTCCCGACGGTGGCGGGAGCGCTTTTTGGCCATCCCAGCGTTTCAACGCGCCGCCGGACGGGTGGTAGACCACCGGTTCTCCGGCGGTGTTGAGTCCGGGCAACAGGTTGACGGTGTCCAACGCCGCGGTGATGTCCTCGGGGTGCACTGCAGCGCGGGACAGGGACACAAACGCCCCGCGGCTGATGGCAAACGGCGGCGCCACCTCCGGCGGAGGGAAGAACACCAGGTGGTCATTGCTCCCAAGGCTGAAGTGTTCACTGAGCAGCTCGCCGTCCAGGCGCGGTGAAAAACGCATGCCCAACGGGAGAAACACCCGCGGGTGGATTGCGGCCAACGCGTGGCCCAGCGGCATGGCGCGCACGCCGGCGGGCGCCAGCACCACCGTCCACGGGCTGGCCAGCGCAACTTCACTCCCCTGCCACAGCGCCATGGGCAGCACGTGCACCATGGCCAACAGCTCGGGGAGCCGGGAGGCGGGGATGATGGCGGCTTCGGCGTTGCCGCGCGCATCCGGGTCAGACACCAGGCGCACCTCCACGCCAAGATGCGCCACATCCTGCGCGGCCAACAGGCTGGCCACCGGGATTGGCGCGCCGCTGGCCTGGCGCAGGGACACATCCATGACGTCATCCAGCGCCACTGGCTGCAGCGGGCCGGCCACGCGCTCCACGGTCTTGCGGCCCGCGGCAAACAGGACCACTTCATCCCGGGGGAACAACGCCGCGCAGCCATCCAACGCCACCGGATGCCGCCACCCGCGTTGCACCAGCACGTTCTCCAGCGCGGGGACGTACACCTCCACGCCCGGCGTTCCCTCCAACAGCGTCAGCGCGCCGGCTGGCAGGTCCCGGCAGCGCAGGATGCCAATCTCACTGGCGGCGCCGGCAAACAGGCTTCCCTGCGCGGGGCGCACCACGCTCAAATCCGCATCCACACGCCGCCGCCACAAATAGGACTGCACACGCGGCAGCACGCCCCGGGGGACGCGCACAAAGAGGGCTTCGGGGCGTTGGTCCCGCAGTTCCTTGGGGCGCAGCGGCACGGGCGTCATGCGCAGCAAAAGGTCCCGCACGTCCAGGCGCTGGCCCGGCACGCGGCGGTCCAGGCCCGCGTCCTGGTAGAGCGCATAACCCTTCTCCTGCGTGCTGAGCAGGCTGGCGTCCTGAACGTCCATGCCCAACGGGCGGCTGCTGTCACGGTAGGGCAGGAAATGCCGCACGGTGCCGGTGTAGACCACGCCGGCCTGGGCGCGCGCCGCGGCGGCGGCACCATCCGCCTGGTAGCTGCCGGCCACGTCAAAGGACGCCGCCACTTCACGCAGGCCGCTGGGCGCGGTGACCTCCTCCAGCTCCAGCGTCCCCAACACATCCTTGAGCGCGCCGGCGCGGGACAACGCGCGAATGAACCCCAGGGCACGCTGCAAATCCGCAAAGAGGCACAGGATGCGCCGGCCCATGGCCACGCCGCGCTCGTCCGCCGCCACACCCGGGCAATTGAACCTGGCCTGGCCCAGGGTCACCACCTCCAACATGACAGCGTCACCCCTTTGGTTGCCCACGTGTTGTGCGTGGGCGTGCACTATCCGTCGCGGTCCCGCGCCTTGACAACCGCCGCCAAAAAAAGCGCGGGCCACAAAAAACGCTGCCACCCAAAAAAGGCTCTTTTGGCTGCCGGGTGGTTGCGTGTAAGGTGCCCGCCCTCACACCCGCCCAGGGGGCGTTCCGCCATGCAACTTGCTGCTCTGGTTTCGCTTTCACCGCTGTTGGTCTCCCTTGTTGCGCCGTCACCGGAGCGTGCGGCGGCGGCCCGTCCCGCCCCGGTGTTGGTGGCCCAGGCAGCGGCCCCGGCCAACACACCGCCCCCTTCCGCGGGCAAGCCGCTGGACATGACCACGGTGAAGGTCCGCTTTGGGTTCAACCTGGACCGGCTGGAAGCCGAATACCGTGACCAGCTTGCCAGTGCGGCCAAGTGCCTCAAGGCGCAGCAGGGCGTGAAGCTCACCATTGCCGGCCACGCCGATGAGCGGGGTACCGCGGAATTCAACCTGGCGCTGGGCGAGCGGCGGGCCTTGACGGTGAAGAGCTACCTGGAGGGCCTGGGCGTCCCGGCGGACCGCATGCGGGTGGTGTCCTACGGTGAAGAGCGCCCGGTGGTGGATGGCCATGATGAAAACGCGTGGACGTCCAACCGCCGCGCCGAGTTCACCACCGAGGGCACCATGCAGGCCGGCATGGCCGGCTGCCCGGATGAGGGGGCCGTGGCCACCACCAAGGTGGACGAGGACGAAGAGGCCCGCAAGCGCCGCCTGGCCGAAGAGGAAGAGGCCCGCAAGCGCCGCCTGGCCGAAGAAGAAGAAGCCCGCCGCCGCCGCGAGGAAGAGGAAGCGCGCCGCCGCGCCGCCGCGGATGCCGCCAAGGCTGGTCAATCCACGCGCATGTTCCCGTGGCTGCCCATCTGGGTGGGGCCGGTGGTCATGGCCCTGGCCATCCCGCCGCTGCTGCTCACCATCCCCTTTGTGGTGAGCATGGCGTACCTGGGTTGGAACTCCTGGAGCAGCGCAAGCACCTGCCAGGAGCCGCTCATCATGCAAAACGGGCAGCCCACCACCAACAGCGGCGCCAACCTTGGCAACCTGTGCGGCACCGCATGGTCCGCCGGGCAGCACCCCGAACACCGCACCATTTCCGTCCCGGCGGTGGCCGCAGGCGTGGGTGGCGTGCTGGTGTTTGCAGGTCTTGCGGTGGTGACGTTTGCGGTGGGCGTGGGCCTGCTGGTGGCGGCCCTGTTGCCAGCGTCTGAAAGCGCGGACGCCACCGCGGCGCAAAACGCGCCTTCCAGCGCGGCCCCTGCCCCGGCGCCGGCCCCTGCCCCGCAGCAATGAGCCGCGGGGGGCGGGTGTCACGCCCCAACACCACATGAAATCCCAGGGGTGAAACCACGCGTTTTTTTTCGCGGTGGTTGCATCTTTGCTCCGCGCGCCTGGGCACAGTAAGGGAAAGCCCGCTGTTTGGGAGGGTTCATGCGCGCAACCTGGATTGCACTTTGTGCCGTTGGGCTGTTGGTCACGTCGGAAGCGCAGGCCCGCACGGTGGTGGTGTTGCCGTTTGAGCCGGTGGGGACCACCCAACAACAGGCGGATACGTTGGGCGGGTATTTCCGTGATGCGGCACAAAAACTGCCGGGATTGACGGTGATGTCTGACGCCATGACCCGCGAGTTGATGGATGAAGCGGTCAAAGGCGGATGGAAAATGGACCTGGCGCCATCTGCGCTGGTGAAACTCACGCCGCTGCTGCGCGCGGATGTGTACGTGACCGGACATGTGAACCCGGACGCAGTGGGTGCCAAGGCCACCATCCGGCTCATTGAAGCGGTCAAAGGTGACGAGGAGAAACGCATTGAACGCAGCGTGGTGCTGGGTGGAACGGACCCGGCCGATGGCATGCGCGCGGCGGCGGTGGAGTTGTTGGCGCCGCAGCTTTTCCGCGGGGCGTTGGAGGTGAACTGCACCATGCCCGGCGTCACAGTGGTGCTGGGCACCGAGGTGCTGGGGGTGTGCAACACCGCGCTCACGGTGCGGGATGCCGCGCCCGGCGCGCACACCATCCGGCTGCGCAAGGACGGCGTGGCCGAAGCGCAGCGCCGCGTGGAGGTGCTGTTTGACCGCACCACGGTGACGCGCGTGGAGGAGACGGCCAATGGACTGCAGCTGCAGGTGGACGCCGAGACGCGGCCCGGCGGCGCGGACCTCACCGCTGCGCAGGACCCGGCCAGCAGCGGCACGCCCACGCCGGCACCAGGCAAGAAGGACCCGCCGCCACCACCGGAGCGCATCAGCCCGTTGTTGTACGCGGGCGCGGCCATGGTGGCGTTGGGTGGTCCCGGCGCGGTGCTGGGCATCATTGTGACGGTGGGCAGTGCCATCACCACTGCGGCGTGGCCCAAGACCGCCGGTGAGACGCCAACGTTGGTTGCGTTTCCGTGGGAAACGTCCTCAAGCCTGGTCAACGCGCGCGTGTTTGGCGTGCTGGCGCTGGTGCCGGTGGGACTGCTCATCACTTTGCTGGGCGTGGGCGTGTTGGGCACCGGGTTGGCGGTGGCCATTGCCGGCGTCTTTTTGGGCGGCACGGGCGAGTGAACCATGTGTCCATCACCCTGCCCGGCAGCGGGTTGTGGGGGCTTTGATGGTGAACCAGACACGCAACGGCCGCTTCAACCCGGCGGGCAGCGTGACCGGGCTGGGCTCATGATGCGCGCCACCGCACTGCTCACGTTATGTGTGGTTGCGCTGCCGGTCCACGCGCAGTTGGACCGGGAGACCGCCGTGGTGGCCCTGACGGACGGCGCCGGAGAAGGCCCTGCCCTGGCCAGCGCGGTGCGCAAGGCATTGGTGGCACTCAACGCGCGCGTGCTGTCGGTGGAGGACACCGAAGCCCGCATGTTGGGCCCGCGCAACGCCGGCCGGACGCTTGCCGTGGACGTCCTGGAAGACGGCATCACCCGGGCGGACAAGGCGCTGTCTGACGACAAAAACCCCGAGGCCATCACCATCCTGGAGCAGTTGCTGGTGCGCGCCGAAGCTGACCCGGACCTCACCGCGGAGAAAGCCGAACGGGTGCGCGCGGCGCGGGTGAAACTGGCCTCGGCGCTGCTCATCACCGCCGGGCGCGCGGAGAGTGGCCAGGCCAACACCGAGCCCGGCCGCAAGGCCCAGGAGCAGCTGCGCCGCGTCCTCCAACAGGATCCGGCATTTTCCCTGGACCCGGCGCGCTACCCGCCTCGGCTCCGGTCGCTCTTGGAACGCGCGCGCACGGACCTGGGCAACGCGCCGCGCGGCAAGCTCACGGTGCAGAGCCGGCCGCTGGGCGCCACGGTGCTGGTGGATGGACGCGCGTTGGGGCTCACGCCGTTTTCCATGGACAGCCTGGCGCAGGGCCCGCACCGCGTGTGGCTGGAGTGGCAGGGCAAACGCTCCATCCGGCGCACGGTGAACATCTCCCCGGCGCCGGCGGCGTTGACGGTGGACATGCTGGTGGAAGGCGCGTGGATTCCGGCGCTGGCGGGGCTGCGCGCGGACCCGGTGGACCTGGAGGACGGGCTTTTGGCAGAGACCGCGGCGTTGTTGGGCGTGCGCCTTCTGGTGGTGGTGCTGCAGCGCGGGGACATGGCGGGCGTGCTGGTGTTTGACGCGGACAAATCCATGGTGGTGCGGCGCGGCAGCGCAGCGGCGGCGTTGCCGGAGCTGGGCACGGTGCTGGCGCGTTTTTCGGCATTGGGGCTGGTGGGCCGGGAAGTGGAGCCGCTCAAGCCGCTGGCGGACGCGGTGGTGGTCCCCAAACGCGTGGCGGTGTTGGGAGACAACGCGGTGGTGGTGGACGCATTGTCCAGCGCGTTGTTGTCCCGCGGCGCCGAACAGCTGGTGGACGCCAGCGCCCTTCAGGAGCGCTGCGGGGCGGCCAACGCGTGCCTGTTGGAAGGCGCTGCGGTGCTCAAGCTGGATGCGGTGGTGCAGCTGGGGCAGGCCGAGGGGCGTTGGGACGCAGGCCTGATGGACGTCCACACCGGCCGCGAGGTGCGACGCGCGTCTTTGCGCGCCAGTGGGATGGCACAGAAGGATGCACAGGCGTTGGCGGTGAAGCTGCTGGACCCGTTGTGGTTTGCCGGCGGCGTGGAGGTGCAGGCGCCCAGGGATGGCCTCAAGGTGTTGCTGGACGGCGCCGAGCTGGGCACCACGCCCATCACGCAGGGACGCACCGGAATCATGGTGGGGCGCCACGTGGTGCGCGTGAGCGGGACCGCGCTGGAAGACGCTGAGACCACGGTGGATGTGCCCTACGGCGCGCCGGTGGAGGTGGTGGTGGGCATCAACGGCCGCAAGCTGGGCCTCACCGTCAAGGGACAGCGCGCCATGGTCACGGCCGCGGCGGCGCAAGCGCGTTCGCCCGTGAGGGGCCATTCCGCCGTCACCACCAGCGCTGCAAAGACGCGCGCCCGCTGGCCGTGGGCCATCACCGCCGCGGGCGGCGCTGGCGCGGTGGTGCTGGTGCTGGGCGCCCTGGCTGGTGGAGCCATGGTGGCGCTGGGGGCGGGGCTGGCGGCCACGTTTGAGCGCACCGGGACCGGCGCGCTGGTGGTGCGTGACGGCGAGAGTGTGCAGCAGGCGCAGCTGCGGGCCTACGGGTCTGCGGGGCTGTTGGGGGGCGGTGGGGTGCTGGCGGTGCTGGGCGTGCTGGGGACGGTGCTGGCCGTGGCGGCCGCCGCAAGCGGCGTGGTGCTCTGGTTGGTGCTGTAGCGCCCCGCCCGTCGTCACGGCCGTCAGGTCAGGCGGGAGCCTTTTTCAATTTCGGCCAGCGCGTCTTGCATGAGTGCGGCAATGGTCTTGATGGGGATCTGCTCCGGGCACACTGCTTCACACGCGCGGCAGCTGCCGCACTGGTCAAAATATTTCAGCGCCGGGGCGCACTCGGCGTAGTGCGGGGCCGCGCGGCTCATGCTGGCGGCAACGGCCATGGGCCCGCGCCATTCCACGGGGTCCGCGGTGCGGCCATGCGGGCAAACCGGGTCACACGCGCCGCAACCCGTGCAACGCACAAATTCGTGGTAGCGCTCACGCATGGCGGGCGGGATGGGCGGGAGCCCTTCGGCCACGTAATTGGCGCGGAACGCATCCAGCCCGGTGCGGTCCCCGCTGAGCGCGCGGGTGACCCAGCCCCGGAAACCGTGGAATCCAATGAAGAGCCACGCGTAGAGGCGTTGCGGCGTGAGCGGGTTTGCCATGGGTGGGCGCTGGTTAGCAGACAACCGCAACACATGCAGCCTTTGGATGGTGCCCAGCCGCGCGTGAATGGGACGCGCCCAGGCCACGTCTCCCCGGTGAACACACCTCCACGCCGTGGGTTCCGTTGGGACGGATGAAACAGCCGGTTTGGCGGCCAACAGGGTGATTGGGGTTGAAGCGGGGCCCCTGGGTGGCTAAACGCCCGCATCTACTTTTTTTGACCCGGGAAGTTCCCGGGCCCTGGCGTGTTGGCGCCTTCTGGCGCGGCATGCATTTGACTGGAGAAATACTGATGAAGACTTTCAAGAACGTGTTGATGATGGGCGCGTGCAGCGCATTGCTGTTTGGTTGCAGCGGCACCACCGGTGAGACGGACGGCGGCGCTGGCGACGGCGGCGGGGATGCCGGCGTGACCGCGGACGCGGGCCCCACCTCCTGCACCGTGACCACCGACGGCGGCAACGGCGGCCTCAACCCGTGTGATGCCACGCAGTACTGCAACACCGCCACCGGCCAGTGCGTGAAGCGCTGTGACGCGGCCACCAACCCCACCGTGTGCACCGCCGACCAGGCGTGCAGCGTGGCCACCGGCACCTGCATTGCGGCGTGTGACGCGGCCACCAACCCCACCTTGTGCGGCGCCACCCAGACCTGCAACGTGACCAGCGGCCTGTGTGAGACCCCGTGCGTGGAGGCCATGTGCCTGACCACCGGTGAACTGTGCGTGGAAGACGTCAATGACTGCGGCACGCCCACCGAGGCAACCAGCTGCACCTACGCCACCACCCGCAACGTGCCCGCGGCCAGCGCCAGCGGCCCCATTGTCTATGGCGCCACCGCCACCGACGGCAACGCCGCGGACGACACCACCAACTGCCCCGGCGGCGGTTTTGCCGTGTGGATCCAGTTCAGCTACCAGGACACCACGGGCATGGACGTGACGGTGAATGACATCTGCTCGTTCACCCCGGCCAACGGCAGCGCCAGCCTGTTTGTGCAGTACAATGACAACATGGCGTCCGGTGCGGCGGGCCAGCCCGGCTGCGCCAACAATGAGACCGAGGTGGACATGAACAGCACCGGCGGCGCCGGTGAGGTGAAGGTCCCGTTGTGCTTCACGGCCAACATGCGCCCGGCCAACTTTGTCTTCCAGCTCAAGGACGCCGCGGGCAACCTGTCCAACCCGGTGTGCCTGGACATCCCGGCCATGATGTGAGTTGAAGCAACAAGAACACGCAGCATGAACACAAAGGGCCGCGTCTCCGGGAAGTTCCGGGGCGCGGCCCTGGTGCTTTGTTGAACGTTGCGTTCAGGGCTTCTGGCCGGACATGTATTTCACGGCCAGCTCCACCTCGGCCTTGGGGCCAATGACCAGGCCGGTGCGCTCATGCAGGCCGGTGGGCTCCAGGTCCAGGATGCGTTTTTTCCCGTCGGACGCGGCGCCGCCGGCGGCTTCGGCAATAAAGGCCAGCGGGTTGCATTCATACAGCACGCGCAGCTTGGCCTTGCCGTTTTTGTCCATGGGGTAGAGGAACACGCCGCCCTTGACCAGGTTGCGGTGGAAGTCACTCACCAGGCTGCCAATGTGGCGGCTGGATACGCGCCGTTTGTCGGCGTCATTGCGCGCCTTCACCGCATCCACATAGGCCCGCACACCGGCGGGCCAGTACGGCTCGTTGCATTCGTTGATGGAGAGGATGCCCACCCTTTCTGGCCAGCGCATGTTCTCGCGGGTGAGGAAATATTCGCCGCAGCTGGGGTCCAGGGTGAAACAATCCACACTCTTCCCGTCGCTGTAGACCAGTGCGGTGGAGCTGCCGTAGATGATGTAGCCCGCACCCACCATCTCCCGGCCCGGGCGCAGGAAGTCCTTGAGCACCACTTCATTGGGCCGGGTGCGGCGGAAGATGGTGAAGATGGTTCCAATGGAGACATTGCTGTCAATGTTGGAGGACCCGTCCAGTGGGTCAAAACAGACCACGTAGTCCCCGGCCAGGTGCTGGGGGACCTCAATGATTTCTGTTTCCTCCTCGCTGGCCATGGCGGCCACGTGGCCGGAGCGGCGCAGCACCTCCACCATGGTGTCCTGGGCAATACGGTCCAGTTTTTCCACCGTCTCACCCTGGACGTTTTGCTGGCCGGTCTGGCCCCACAGTTCAATGATGCCCGCGCGGCGCACCTGCGCACCAATCAACTTCCCAGCCACGCCAATCTGCGTCATGAGCATGGAGAAGTGGCCACTGGCGCCGGGATGTTGCGCCTGTTTGCCCATGATGTGCTGCGTGAGGGTGATGAGGGATTCTGGGGCGGTCATTGGGGCCTCCTGCGCGGCGCGCAACACCGCACCTGTAGCGCTTTGAGGCAGCCAAAGAAACGCATGGCGCGCAACCGGCCTGGGAAAACGGGGAGTTGCCCTCAGCGGACCGGCGGAACAACCCGCGCGGCCAGGCCCTGGGCACGCAGCGCCACGGCAAGGGCGAGCACGCGGCGCTCCAGGTCCTCACCCAGGCGTGTTTCATCCAGGCCCGCGGCATCCAGGGCGCCAGTGACGGGGTCCCGGTGGCTGTCCAGGCAGGCGCGCAACAGGTTGTCCCAGGTGGGGCCACCGCGGGCGGCCATGGGCACCAGCTGGTCCAGAAAGCCCCCACGTCCGGTGGCGGTGGCAGGGGAGCGGGTGAACAGTTCCAGGAACGTGGCGGCCAAAAGCGCGTTGTTGGCGTTGAGGCCGGCCTGGCGGGCACGGGCCTCAAAGGCGGGGGTGACGTCCTTGAGCTTTTTGAGCCACAGCACATCCGCGGCGTCCGGGGTTGCCGCCCCGCCCTGCCGGACGCGGTAGCCAAAGCTGCCCACGCCGCGTTCACCGGTGACGGGGTCCATGGCACCGGCGTAGGCGCGGGTGAAGCCACCTTCCGGGGTGCGCGTGCCGCGGCTGTGGCCCACCACAATGGCCGCCTGCGCGGCGGTGCCGCCGGACAGGAACGTGTTGAAGTTGACGTCCAGAAACGTGTTGGCCGGGAGCACGGCACAGCCGTGGACGGGGGTTCCGCGCACCCGCATGACGCCGGCGGGGTGGCTGCGGGCGGGGCGGGTGGGCCCGCCGCGCGCGGTCATGGGGCGGCGCGCGGTGATTTCTTCGGTGCTGGCAGAAAGCGCAGGGGGAACCAGGGGCGCGGCGGGCGCGGAGAGTTCCTGGGTGGTCTCATCCGAAAGATCCCGCGCGCCACCCGACGCTGCGCGCGGGTGGGAGACTTTGGCGGGGACGGGGTGCAACCGTGGGACGGACATTGCGGGCTGGCTCCGGCGTGGCCCAAGAGGCCGTGCACTGGAGACATTCTCGGCGGGCCCCGGGCGGGCGCGCCCAGGCAACCGGAGGATGCCGCCCCACGCTACGTCAACCGGCGGAGACAAAAATGGGCACCCGCCACGGCGCCGGACGCCCCCAGGACGCCAGAAACGCCGGCCAGCCCAGGATTTGCGGGCCAACCGGCGTTGCTGGGGTCCTGCTGGTGTGCGGTCCACGCGGTGTGACCCGCGCGGGCTGGCACCTCACTTCTTCTTGGCACCGCCGCCGCCGGCGGCCTTCTTGGACGCCTTGAGGGGGTCCTTGCTCACGCCGTCATCACGGCGCACGCGCACCGGGTGCAGCTTGGTGGTGGGCACCACCTCCACCAGCGCGGTGTTGAAGCCCGGCACGGGGCCTTCCAGGAGGATGAGCCCCTGTTCGGCAATGACCTGGGCCACCTTGAGGTACTGGGTGGTGACCCGCTCGTTGCCCATCTGGCCAGGCATGCGCTTGCCTTTGTGCACGCGGCCAGGTTCAGCGCGGCAACCAATGGACCCGCCATGGCGCTTGTACTCATGCGTACCATGGCTCATGCGGCCGCCGGCCATGTGGTGGCGCTTCATGACGCCGGAAAACCCGTGGCCCTTGGAGATGCTGCTCACATCCACGCGGTCACCTTCCTTGACGTCATCCAGGGCAATCTTCTGGCCCACGGTGTACTTGTCCAGCTGCGCGGGCTTGATGCGGAACTCCCGCAGGGTGCGCAGCGGTTCCACGTTGAGCTTCTTGAAGCGGCCGGCCATGGGCTTGCCGGCCAGGCGTTCCACGCGGCGGGGATCACCCTTGATGCTGTCTGTCCCCAGCACCAGGGCGGCGTAGCCGTCCCGGGCGGGGGTGCGCTTGTCCACCACCACCAGGTCCGAGACTTTCACAATTGTCACACCCAGGCGGGTGCCATCCGGCAGGAAGATCTGGCTCATACCCATCTTCTTGCCCAACAGTGGCGTATCCATGTGTCTCTCCATGCAGGGCTCATGGCACAGCTGGCCAGCGGAGCCCGGGGGTTGAAGACGTCACCAGGTGACGTGCAACCCCACGATGTTGTTGGCGCCCACACCACGTGGGGGCCTTCCCCGGTCAAAGGGGCGCGCACCATACAGTCCTGTGGGTGGATGTCAAATGGGTGCTGGCCCAACGCCTGCTAGGAAGAACTGGACCGCAGTCCAGCGCGGCACCACACGGGGCGGGACGCCTCAAGACAGGCAGGCAGCAACCATGGACCGGGGAGAAACGCCACAGCCACGCTGCTTGACGGGCCACCCCACCAGGACTAGCAAAACGCGTCTTTTTGATGGGCTGTTTTGGGGTTCACCTGAACCACGCACGGTGCGGTCTTGTTGTGAGCCAGCGTGGTGAACCCCAACATTTCAACGCAACAACCAACGCAACACACTGATTTGGAGGATGGATTCTCATGAAGAGCGGACCTGCCCTTATTGGCATGCTGGGTGTGGGAGTGGTGACCTTCATTCTGGGTTACCAGACCGGGCGCACCAGCCAGGTGAGCCCCCAGGCGGGCGGGAACAAACCCTCCGCCGCGGCCAACCCACAACAGAACCCCAACCAGCCCCCCAAGCCCGCCGCAGCAGCGGCGGACAACACCGTGTATGCGGTGCCGGTGCGTGACGCGTATTGCAAGGGCCCCGCGGACGCCAAGGTCACCATCATTGAGTACAGCGAATTCCAGTGCCCGTTCTGCAGCCGGGTTGGTCCCACCATCAAGCAGGTGGTGGACACCTATGGCAACGACGTGCGCGTGTGCTTCAAGCACAACCCGCTGCCGTTCCACCAGGACGCGCCTCTGGCCTCCACCGCGGCGCTGGCCGCCGGGGAGCAGGGCAAGTTCTGGGAGATGCATGACAAGCTCTTTGGCGCGCAGCAGGACCTCAAGCGCCCGGCGCTGGAGAAACATGCGGCGGACCTGGGCCTGAACCTGGACAAGTTCAAGGCGGCCCTGGACCAGAACCCCTACAAGGCGCGGGTGGACGCAGACATGGCCGAGGCCGCCAACTTTGGCGCGCGCGGCACCCCTTCGTTCTTCATCAACGGCAAGTCCTTGCGCGGCGCGCAGCCGTTTGACGCGTTCAAGACCGCCATTGACGGCGCCATGAAGGACGCTGACGCCCTCATTTCCCAGGGCACCCCCAAGGCCCAGGTCTACGCCAAGCTCACGGCCAACGGCCTGACCAAGGCGGCGGCCCCGGCCCCGCAGCAGCAGCAGCCCCAGGCCCCGGCGGCACGCCAGGCCGTCACGCTGTCCAAGTCTGACAGCTGCAAGGGTGCAGACACCGCCAAGGTCACCATCATTGAATACAGTGACTTCCAGTGCCCCTTCTGCAGCCGCGTGGTTCCCACCGCCAAGCAGATCCTGGACACGTGGCCCAAGGACGTGAAGTTCTGCTTCCGCAACAACCCGCTGCCGTTCCACAAGGACGCGCCGTTGGCCAGCGAGGCCGCGTTGGCCGCCGGTGACCAGGGCAAGTTCTGGCCCATGCACGACAAGCTGTTTGAAAACCAGAAGGACCTCTCCCGCGCCGCGCTGGAGCGCTACGCCCAGGAGCTGGGCCTGGACATGGGCAAGTTCAAGGCGTCTTTGGACAACAACGCGCACAAGGCCATCATTGATGACCAGATGGCCAGCGCGGCCAAGTTTGGCGCGCGTGGCACCCCGGCGTTCTTCATCAACGGCACCCCGCTGTCCGGCGCGCAGCCCTTTGACGCCTTCAAGGGCGCCATTGAGAAGGAGCTGGCCACCGCGGATGACCTCATCAAGAAGGGCACGCCGCTGGCCCGCGTCTACGAAGAGGCCCTGAAGCTGGCCCCGCCCCCGTCCGCGCAGCCCGCCGCCCCCCCCGGCCCGGACCCCAACAAGGTCTATCCGGTCTCCGTGGGCAACGCGTACGCCAAGGGCAACCCCAAGGCCGCCGTCACCATCATTGAATGGTCTGACTTCCAGTGTCCGTTCTGCAGCCGCGTGGGGCCCACCCTCAAGCGCATCCAGGACGAATACGGCGACAACGTGCGCATTGCCTTCAAGCACAACCCGCTGCCGTTCCACGCGGATGCCCCGTTGGCCAGCAAGGCCGCATTGGCCGCCGGTGAGCAGGGCAAGTTCTGGGAGATGCATGACAAGCTGTTTGCCAACCAGCAGGGCCTCAAGAAGGAGAACATCCTGGGCTACGCGCGGGAGATTGGCATTGACATGGGGCGGTTTGAGAAGGACCTGGACAACCCCAAGTACCAGCAGATGATTGACGCGGACATGAAGGAAGGCAGCGCCAACGGTGCGGGCGGTACGCCCACGTTCTTCATCAACGGGCGCCAGCTGGTGGGGGCGCAGCCGTATGAAGCCTTCAAGACGGTCATTGACGAAGAGATGAAGAAGAAGAAGGGCTGAGTTTTTCTTCAGCAGCTTTCCGGCAACACCCCGCGGCGCGGTTGCTTCCACTGGAAGCGCCGCGCCGCAGGTTTTTGAGCGCAGGGATGAACCCAGCCTGCTGGTGGAA
>Ga0154020_10002520_pt1 | contig 22318 bp, 31 predicted proteins | sample Klosneuvirus_201_FD_109709 | JGI IMG/M metagenome (GOLD analysis project Ga0154020, IMG submission 109709) | Active sludge microbial communities from wastewater, Klosterneuburg, Austria - Klosneuvirus_20160825_MG | ecosystem: Engineered > WWTP > Aerobic digester > Activated sludge | place...
CACCTCCTCCTTTTTATTACGATACAATGATGTCATTCTTTGTTGGCAGATTGCCCTTGAGCCATCGGCATCTCAGAAAACAGAAGTGGAGGCAGAGCTGTCCCACAAGCTCAACACGCGCATCGTGGCAGAGCAGATCACGCTGATCCACCAGCAGCTCTATGCCCAGGTTTCTCTTAGAGTACGCCTCGGATTCACGATCAATTGCACCCTCTAACTGGATATCTAATCCGAGAACATAGGAGCTGTTCCATAAATATTGGGAAAAGAAGGACAAGTCGCCTCATTATCAAGCGCTCCTCTCCTTCTCGCTGAATGTGCGACTCTTCCTTCACGGCGCCTTCTAGTCCCCTCTGCCAAACCGTAATTTTTGCTCTTAGCTGACGAAATGGGGCCAAAATCTAGTGCTTTCTAGCGATTCCCCTCTAACGCGAGCTATATTTATCAAGCGCGTCGCTGAAGTCGCCACGGTATTTCCCTTTTGTGGTATCGTCGTGGGATCCAATAATGGCTGACTCCGCCTCTAGGAATGTCTCAATATTGGCAATTTTGAAGGTGCAGTCGCGCTCTACCTTTCAGTGGCTTCTCTCCCAGTCGATCGGTTGAAGCGGTCCAAGGAGCTCCTGTCAGAGGATGCACGGGCAAAGTTGCGCGAGTTGGCCAAGATCATTGAGCCGCATAATGCAAATAACTATCGCATGCGCATTCGAACGACAGCAAATGCCTTGGGAATGGTCCAGGCAATCACGAAAGACCTCTTTCTCACCGAAGAGGCCAATGCCTCAGGTATCCTGTTGATTCTTCCCTTTTCTCCCACGCATGGACCTCATGCATGTCTTCCGTTTAGTGATTGAGGAGGCGAGCAGGGGCGGTCCGCTGAGACTCATCAATATCAACAAGTTCCGTATCCTCTACAATATCGTCCAAAGGTTTTGTGTACATCATCCGTCGATCGGTTTCCTCTCATTCTTGTATGTCTCTGAATCGATTCTTATCAAAGGGATATCAGAACGTGCGCTTCCAGTTCGCCAAAGTGAGCCCATTATTCGAGTACCTGGCGACGCTCAATTCCCCTCTGACTGACAAGGACCTCCTCAATCTTTCCCTGGAACGAGAGCCTCGGGAAACGCAATCGACATAGATTAGAATGCTTATATTGGACAATCGCAATACAAATGGGGGGATTAGAGGCGGGAGGCTTACTTCTTTTCGAGATCCTCGCGGGCAATTTGACGCACGTGGACCTTGCCGTTCTCCGCCACGGTCAGGTCGATGCCCTTCTTGGCCATCTCCCGCCGGACATGCTCGGGGATTTCCTGGGCCTGCAAGGACGAGAGGAAGTCGCGATTGCGCTCGTTGAAGAGGCAGATATTGCGGATGGCCAAGATGCTCCACTCGCGCAAGTAAGGCGTCTTCTCGTCCAACATGGTGCCGCCGAGGATCGCAGGAAGGCCACCTAAAGAAAGCATTCGCATTTTGCTTTGAGAAAATAATGTAAGGAGACGGAAAAGTTGATTTCACCTTCATCATAGACGAGGTCCTGAGCCTCTTTGTTGGCAAACGTTAGGTTGGCGATGATTCGCATAAGCTCGTTGCGAAACTTGCCCGCGATGCCCAAGCCGTCGTCGCCACCTCGATTCCTTCTCTTCTGATCGCCTTCATCGCGCTCGCTCTTCTCCATCTTTCGATGAAGATCAACCTCGTAGATCTGCTTCAGTACAGAGACCACGAGGCGCAATAGACCGGCGTCGATGAGCGCTTGGTTAACGTCAAAGTCCTCTTTAGACGACAAGGCGCCAAAGATCAACAAGAAGTCGACAATGACCTCTACGGTTTCCTATACTCTCGAAAATAAGAAAATACCACAGGAGCTGAAAAAATGTGGTGGGAACCTCGGCGATCGACGGAGCAAATATTCTCTGCAGCTGGACCATGAGAGTATCAATGGCAAATTTGAAGGATGTGATGGGCAGCTTGGATCCATCTACACCCTCGAGGATCTTCATCACGAGCATTTGCTCCCGGGAGCATCTTAAGCAATAAAAAGAGGTGACCATAGAACTTCGACTGTGACCAAGAGAAGGGAGGGCGGACTCGAAGGTGTTTTCAGCAGAGAGCTTTCTCCATAAAGCACCAAAATCAGCCTCAATAAGGCTAGAGATGATGTTGAAGAGCCAATCAAAGGCGCCGTCCTCGCGAGGCACCATGGCGCCCTTCGAGTCGACGACGAGCACGGCGCGGACGACCTCTTTGACCAAATCGCCGCCTCTTGCTTCGAGGAAGGACTTCCTATATAATACCATCACAACTGTTCTCATATTAATGCAGAATAAGGATGTTGCGTACTGGCGGTCGGTGCTCGAGCAGGCAGCGTTGAAGAGGAGCATGGCGAGCACGCCGAGGTTCGTCGACGCCTGGAGCGACTCGAACAGATCTGCCGCGTTCCCCTTGAGAAAGCCGTTCCACAAGAACGCTTGATTATCTTCGTTCATTATAGTCATATTATTCATGAGCGTGATGAGCACCAAGGAGAGCGCTGTGAGGCCTTCGACTTGCTCGAGCTTGGCCGTCCAGAGGAGAAGCGCGAAGAGCGAGTCGACGACGCTCGAATCCCTACACGCTCACTCAGCGATCGAGCAACGATGAAAATATATATTGTAGATGTTGTTGATAGGATATATACCTCAGAGCGAGCTGGAAAGGCCGCTGTTCGCGTGCGCAGCGGCCGCGCCAAGTCTTGAGGGTGGGTGTGAGGCGCTCAATGGCGGCGCGCCACGGACCAGCCGCGGCCTCCTGGAGACCGCGCGACGACTCAACAGCCAAGAATATATTCAAGAGAGACTGTGTGTCCTCTTTGACAGCGCGCAGCTGCGCAGGATCGATCGCCATAGGAGAATGAAAATGGCCAGTCGGTAATCGCTCGCCGAGAAAAGCTCGAGAATGACCGCGGCTGCGCCTTCGCGGGCGTCGCAACCTTCATGGAATATTTATCCAAATTGATATTTGTTGTTTTGAATATCTGGAAATCCAAATCAGAAGGGCCTTGGCAAAGACTGCCCCGAGGCTCATGGCAGACGACCTCACTACGACCCCCTTTGACCGCTTCATCGATCACTGCTTGTACAGCTTTCCCGAATGCGACTCCGGCTGAAATAACGATAAATGGCTTCTGGCAATTCAATACGAAAGCAAGATCCAGTTTCTATCAGCCGCGGAGGCGCGGAAATCAGTCGATGACGCCTCGACTCCCCAACGAGTACCGGTAACCCTCCCTCTCTGGCCTCCGCTCTCAGGAACCGTCGTTAGACTCCCCCAGCACATCCGACGAATACAGGAGTGGAAGTCACTGTAATTGTAAGCGTAATCATTACAAAAGTGTCCGGAGGCGGCCACAGTGGCAAGAAAAAATAAGTCTGCTGGTTCAACTCCGGCAACCACGAGAGTTTTTGCTCTTCCCGAACCGATCAGACCCTCCGTTGTGAGGATCGCAGCGTAAAGTCGTCCGGAACGCGACAAAAATGCGGTAACAGCATATCTATATCAAAAGACGGCCGGTGAAACCGAATATTGGGTAGGTGAAAGTCAAAGGAGGGGGAGGAAAGTCGTACTTCTACAAGACTGCTTTCGAAACGGGCTCTTGACGCAAACCGCAGGACCTAAGGGATCTAGTCGTAAATTAGTGGTATAACGCACTACGAGATGCAACTTTGGCGTCTGTTGTGATTTTTAAGAAGCCCAATCGGTGAAACAAACCAGAAGATAAATGAAGGGAATTTTCGGAAGTTGAGCTGCGAAACCCAAAATCACTGTACGGACACCACACCATGGTGGGGACAAATCACGTCACAAACCCATCTGATCCCTGAAAAAAAAAATCAATAATGTTCACCCTAACAAATTCAGGACGGGGGAGTCCAAAAAAAACGACAACCAAAATGTTGGACGGGAGAGGAACGGAGGGGAGCTCGTACAAGTGCGACATGAAGGTAGACAAAGGGTCCGAGTCGTAACTTGGTCGTAATAAGATCTATGATAAATCATAAGCCCTGATTCTCAGAATATTGGTGAAAAATTCGGCTCATTTGACTGAAACGATCACTGAGGAGGCAGAAATGACGGCGTGAACGACATGGGGGAACCGTGAACGATCGAACAAGAGAGAGCATAACGCGATTCTTCCGAGGTAAAAATCAGATCTCGACAGAATTCCATAGAATCAATAGCGCAGAATCCAACACAGATCAAAAGGCCCACGCCAGCCATGACAGGAAGGAACGGGGCGAAGCGAAGCCGCAACCGTGCCTATGAAACCACCAACGACGAGCGAGCTACTTAAGTCCAGGTCGTAACCACGTCGTAAAACGATCCAAATCTGGAAAAAGGATCATAAATAATAACAAAAGCAGATCACCATCGGGACGGCAACCCGATAAAAGCAGTTAGGTTGAAATAGGTATCAGATCTGAGAGAAAGAAGGAATGGTTGGAATGTCAACGAGGATTCAGGGAACATCAACTGGTCGAATGAAAAAATCCATCGGAAAGGCAATGTACCCCAAGTCGAATTCATATGCAGAATTCGAAAATGAAGTCAAACCAGGAATTCAGGGCACTAGGAAAGGGTTCTTCGCACATTAGGAGATACGGGTGAAGGAATCGTGGAGAGGCCTTACGGATCCGTTTGGTCGTCATTGAGTCGTAATCGAGGCGAACCCTGCAAAAGCGGACATCATGATTCAATGTTCGCCAAAGAAGTTCGGGAAGCAAGTGCGAAGGGTCGTCGACAAATGGTGCGAGAAAGAGCGAAGATATAGAGCAATGAGGTCTCGTGGGAAGACCGAGGAAGCTAGGCGGCACATCTGGCTTTTGAAGTCAAAAGATATCTGAGATATCAAGATGAATACTAAGGCAACATGACAAAGGTCGAAGATCAACTAAGAGGACGGACGGAATTTGAGGGCGATGACGAGAGAGAGAGAGGAATGCGAAGGTTCAAGCTTCAAACTAATTAAGAGCGACAACACGACAGATTAATGAAACACAACCAAACAATAATTGAGTGGAAATAAAGGGGAAAATGGAGGATCAGTACAGCAGATAAGAAACTTCGCGCCTCGAACACAGTTCCACGATTCGCGCACAGTGGCAGACACAAAATGAGCAACAGAAGAGCCAATGTTGAAGTCATCATTGAAGATTGTGCGGTTTGTCAGGAGAAATAAGTGGTGGCAACCACAGCTGCCAGCGTGGCTGTCGTGCTTAGTGTCAACAGTGTGAGTCCTCAAGCCTACCAGAAGTGATCGGCGACAATTCCTTGCTCCACGCATCAAGCGAAGATGCAAAACAGGTGTCTAAATCACTAAAACAAACGCTTAACAGAAGAAGACAAGAGTTGAGCAGTGAGAAGGCGGTACCAATTAGCTACTCCTGCTGAGAGGATCAAAGTCAACAAAAGGGAAGAGCGGCCACGAGCCGTTGGGTCGAGCAGCTTTGAGAGAATCGATCCAATCGATGGGCCGGCCGTGCCACGCCACGCCAGATGGTGCAGACGAAGCAAAACCACCTATTAATAACAACGCATCAACGTGACAAATCACCAAAGGATAACAGAGCGGTCGCGGGGAGCAGAACAGGGAGGGCGCGGGAGATTTTCGACCGACAACTCGACCGACGAATCTCCCCACAGACCGAAAACACATACGACGCAAGAGAAAATACTATTGGACACCATAATATCAACACGCGAGCGCGAAAAGAGATGAAGGGACGGAGAACGCCTTCATCAACGGAGCACAAGGAAGAACTATTGGGATCAACGGGATGGCCTCTGGAACTTCAAAACGTCAAAAAATAAAATGGTGGGATATTCGCATCCAGGCGAAATGCGTCAGGAGACCGTCAGGAGGTCATGGGCCAGAAAAGAATGTAGCGAGAAGCCGATAAGCGAACGAAGGCCGCAGGCGGGCAGATGAAAAATAGGAAGCTGAAAACAAACAAAATAATTCTAATTGCGAAATTGAGAAGTGCGGACGAGGGCAGCAGCGAGGCTCGCTTCACCAGTCGTCGACGTGACCAGACCTCATACGCGCCTTTTGGACACAGGAGGACACTGACGATAGCATGTACCAGAAAAGTGAAGAGTTACTGAGTGCGACTGAGTGAGCAAAAAGAAAGGAGAGACCATTGCAGGATGGGCGAAGAATCAACAGGGAGTCGTCCCGCCGAAGTCGCGGTTGTACAATCCTGTCTGGAACGACTCGCCCAATGCACAAATCTCTTCAATGAGGAGAGGCAGGCGAAACAGGATCATAGATAGAGACGATTGAGAATGTCATCTCGCTTGGCTTGCTCTTTCTTTGGGTGAATGACGTTGTTTTTGACGAGCTCGAAGAAGATCTTGGCCGTGGACTCTACGACCTCCTCTTTCTCGGGGTCGAGGGCTTTGTGAAACACGTGTTGGTAGAGCTCATTCATCGACGGGGGCTTGTAGTTTGCCGCTGGGAGATTTTGAATGATACCCGCAAACGGATCTTCGTACCTTGAAGGGTCGGCAGAAGGATACTTCAGCGACAAGAAGGAGCGAGAAAGCTCCATCAGTGACAGAGGGGTGATGTTACGGAAGGAGTAGGGCAAGAGGCCGCGGCAAAGTTCAGACCGAAGGACCTGATAGTCGAATTGAAGATTGTGTGCAACGATATAGCTCGATTCGTTCAGATCGGCCAGGAAGCGATTGAGAACCTAAAAACGAAGGTGGACAAGGACAACCACGAGAATTCGAGGAAGAAGGATCCTACCTCAGAGGCCGGCAAGCCCTCCGTGGCAGCGCGCTCCGTTGTAATACCGTGGATGTTGATAGCCTCAACGGGTATTTCGAAGCCTTGCGGCTGGACGATGCAGGTGGCCGAGTTGAGCAACTCCTCGCGCGAACTGTAGAGGCGCCAAGATAAGCTCACGAGGCGCGGCCAATTCGCGCCGTCCTCGACGCGAGCACTCTGATTCGCCGGCAATCCAGTAGTATGTGCTTTGAAAACTAAGATTTTGCGGGAAGAGGCGTTGTTGGGAGCAGAGGCGGCCTTGGGAGCATCGGGCGAGGGCGAGGCGGGAGGAGGGGTCGTCGTTTGCATCGACCGCTGACGAAGACACGTCGCCCATCGCACGCTCTGGCCCACTCGCCGAGATGAGACACACAACATTTGAAACCAATGGCCTCGACGCGGAAGAGGAATGAGCAGGCGCCAGGCGGAGCCGCGGAGCTCGGCCGGTAGCTGACAATCGTGCCGCCAACTGGGGTTCTCGAAGTGAATCCCTCATTCGCGCTTGAGTTGGCTCCCTAGGCACTCTTTTGTCTAAAATGGATCGAACTCTTCTTCTAAATTCCATTGTCCACGGTGGCGTCGGTATCGCAGCGATCGTAGTCCCTGCGCGCGTTGGCTGGGCGCTCTATGAGAACGAAGGCGCGACCTCACTCTTTCCTCCTTTTTTGCTCGACCTCCGCTCATCGTCTGGCGCTTCCCTCATTCAGTTCAATATATTTATATTTACTATAAATCAATTACCTTCATGAAGCCCTTCTTACAATTGGCGTTCGTTCTGGGTGAAGGAGAATTCTCGAGCTCGACTATTTCACCTCGAGGAACGATCATGAACGCTGAGCCGACTTCCGTCTCGAGGCTCTTCGAAGCAGACAAAGCTCTCTTTGAAATAAGAATGAGCAATGATGATTACATTTAGGATGCAAGTATTTCCAAACGCACACGCGGATGTTTGGCGTCGCCTCGACTGCGCTTGCCGTGTTGAACTACACGCACGCTTTTGGCCAGGCCCCACGCGCTTTCAAGGCTACCCTTGCCCAGGTATGTCCTTCTGTTTGTAATTGGAGTTCAAATACGTTATGGCGCCAATGTTTGTGAAATTGCCAGAGCCACGATTGTTCTCGAGATCCATTTCGGATGTTTTTGTTCGAAATTTTGGTGATTCTTGAAGGAGGGGTGATTCTTGAAGGAGGGGTCTGTCCCCCAATTCCTACTTGCCTTTGTTCCTTATGATATTCCATTGTAGGTGATGCTTGGCGTTAACGTTGGAACGATCTTTCTTGTGGCCACCAACTTTGCCATCTTCACGCCCCTCGTCGGCGCCGTTGCCATTGGCGCCAACATCCTTCTCGCCGGCACGAACGGCTACTTTGGCTTCCTCTCGGAGCGCGCCGAGCAGTAACACATGTGCAAAATTTCGGGTTTTTCTGTTTGTCTCTTTTCTCGTCATTCATCTCTCAACGTAGCCCTATTCAGCCATACATTGACCTCCCTTTGTGGTTCTCTTCAGTCGTTTACGCATCGTTTTCGTTGATTTGATGCTTTTAATTTCTCTGCATTTATTGTTTGCTTTCAAACCCATACAGTCTCTTCACAATGAATATATGTCCCTGAGTCCCTCTTATTACCTGGGAATATTGACCAGGGTGAACAGTGAAGCATACGAGTCGATATTCACCGACGTGACATTGCGCTGCTCAATATTGAAGACCTGGAGGGACTTCTGAGAGTTCTTGACCGAGCTGAAAGCGGAGAGGTAAATGTTGAGGTGAGGCAAGAAACCGGCAGAGTAGAAGACAAATTCGTCGGCGCTCAGAGGAGAAGCTACGATCGTGGAGACCTGTCAGAGAAAGCTATATAAATGCGAGCTCACGAAAGGTGAAATGAAAGAAGGTACCTGCTCGCCACCGAGGTAGGTAAACAAGGTGGACGCTTCGTAGTTAAACGGAGAGCGGTCAATACCGATCACACTGTCACTGGTCGCATCAATCGCATAGTCCAACAAATCGACTCCTACGACACCATTCGTCAGATGGTGAGGATGATGAGACCTTGATGGACGTACCATCGAGGGCGAAAGGTCGAGACGTCCACGCGCGAGTACCATTCAACAAACCAAAAGCGCTGATGGTCCACAAGCGCTGATTGATACAAAACTGAAGATATTGCTTCGAGGTCGCGTTGTAAACACCTGCATTAAAGACATGAAGAAACATCAAAGTCATCTTCGAAGGATCGCGGAACCTTTGAGCGTCGAGGTGCATCCAGATAAAGCTGGAATAGCTAACTTGACATTTCCAATCTTGTAACGATACAAGAAAACGCGATTGAGGGAGTCGCGGATGATCAAGGCCTTGAGGGTCTCGTCATGGGAAACCTCAGTCGCCGACCTACACGACAAAGTGAGGGGTTTCGGATCGGCCAGCAGTCACATCTGCAATCAATTAGCATCATGTGTATCATATTAAATTTTTGTCGAAGGAATTAGAGAGTTGTTGGTCGCAAAGTACCCAAGAAGCTGGCTGTCAGACCTGCTGAGAGCAGGATAAGGCCAGTTGGGGGTGTTGCCATTGCCAATGCAATAGCGCGTCACGGTGATACCAGCCTGGAGAAATTCAAGTCAATAATAATCACCGCATGAAGTTTACATAAGGGAATGACCTTTGGAGCGGACTGCGATGCGAGCAGGAGGCCGAGGCAGCCGTCGATCGAGAAGGTGGTGACGACCACGAGGTCTCGAGCGCCGCCGACCGACGAGACATTGACCATGACTCTCGTCTTGCCGCTCAACTCCACCGATGCCACCGCTATAACAAATGTATATATTTATAATTCCATTTGAGAAGGTGTTTCACGAAGTTCCACAGTCAAGAGGCCGACGAGAGGCAGGGGGAGGAGTTGGGACGAATCACATATGAAAAGATCAGAGGGGGCGAACCTGAGGGCGCGCTCTTCGCATCCGCAGCAACAGCGCAAAGGATAACTTGAGCACTCTCTACGAACTGCGCAGAAAATATCGCCGCAAAGACGACAACCACGGCAAGAAGCCGAAAGCTGACAGAACTCGCCATGATAACTGTAGGGAGTGAGAAGAAAGTGAATTAAGTGAACTTCAGGCTGTCTTTAATAAGGCACGACACCCAACGCGAATCATTCGAAGACCTTGATTTAATATAATACTAACCATTGGGGTAATAATTAATAAATCAGCAGCGTTGAAAGGACGCCTTTACTGAGCCTTCTCCTTCTTGGTCTGCTCCTTGGAGCCCTTCTTCTCGCCACTGAGGTAGCTCTTCCTCTGCTTGGCCATGTAGATCAGCTGCATCGGGGCAACTAATACAATAGGTGAATATAAGAGTAATTGGAATACGAAACATTAAACATACCATAGATCACAAGGGCGAGCCAGAGGGTCAGGCCCCAGAAGTAGAGGTCGACGCCGTTTGAGAAGAGGCCGGTCTTGCTGACGACACCACGGGCCAAGTAAATGATCCAGGTCTCCGTCACCATACCTTCAAAATTTACATTAAAATGCTTCAGAAAATGAGACACAATATTCGCAAGTACCGATGGGATAGAGAGGGATCCAGAGCGTGTAACGCAGCCAGAGGAGAGGGTAGAAGTTGATGTGGACAGTGTTGAGCATGTAATAAGGATATCGGACAAGCTCAATGATCGTCCAAGCGACGACCGTAATGAACATCAGAGGCGAGCTGTGGAGCTAGACGGATGAAGTCTGAAGGGTGGAGAGTTAATGACAAGGTGCAAATGTGTCAGAAATACCTGAGGGATCAGCGCCTCGACGATGGCCACAATGTGACCGCGGCCAATATACTGGACGAGAGCGGTGCCAACGGAGCCCTTCGAGAGGCCTACGATCGAAAGAGGAGAATCATGGACAGCGACGACCGTTGGAATAAAGTCTCAAGAAACGAGGAGGTACCTAGCATCGGCTGCAGGACCTCAATAAAGGCGAACACTTGCGCAATCACTATGAACAGAGAGTTGAGATCTTAGAAAGAGCAAATCAACTTTTAAAGGAAACCCACCGAGGTAAGGCGAGTAGAGGGCATAGAGCTTGTCGAAGTCGAGGGCGAAGAAGGCGTTGACGAGGCCTTGCTCGAGCTTGGGCTTCTGCTGCTGGAGTCCCTTCAGGAGCTCATTCGCAATAAAAACCCTACACAATTAAATATCCTTACAAACAGAAACGAAACACGGTTCCCAGCGCTCTAAAGCAGGGCAGGGTGCAAGGGAGAAAATTTTTTAAGAAACAACATCTACGGCTGAATTATCGAGGACGGCGCAGCTGCCCTGAAAATATCCAACCAAATGGTGTACCAGAGGACAAGTTGAATGGTATTATAGGTCAAAAGGAACGCCTTGGCCAGCGCGGTCATGGTGGTTGACAATCTTCTTCAAGAAGCGAATGCGTTGCTTTACTCGCTGATCTCGCTTGCTTCACAAATTGACTTTCCTCCTTTCCCTTCACCCCTCACGGTCATTCGCTTTGTCGTTCGTCTTCAATACGATGGCTGCAAAGACCTCGAGAACCATATTGTTTGTTTTCGTTGTGATTGCTGCTGCGCTGGCCGCTACCGCGTCTCTGAGTCGTGGTAAGCTTTGGCGGGTTCCCTATGAAAGCGGTCGTCGCGTCGCCGAGTTTCGGCCTCACAAGGACTATGCCGCCTTCTACGCTTCCTATCGCGGCGGACACACCAACGAGGTGAACTTGTTTTTGCATGTGATCGCCTCATGGATCGCGATTGTGCTGCTCCTGAATCATCCCCGTTACTTGATCGCCGTCATCATCTCTCTCTCCCTCGGTACGCCCTGCCCAATCCCAAATCTTGCTTCTTCCACTCAATTTTACAACATTTAAATTGATTCTCGATTTTAATGCATACCGATCTTGTCCTGGGGAGAGGGCAGATTCTGCTCTCGAGGCGTATCGTGACGTCAAAGGACGACCCTCGACGAAATCTCGCTCGCCATGTCATTCTCGCTTTGCGTCTTCTTTCGTGCTGATGTTGCTGACCTTGTTCAATAGGATATATTGTGAGCGATATTGCGATTCGGATACCGAACGGCTATGCCGAGTATGCCACGCTGATCCTCTCCTTCTGCTTGGTCAATCTAGTCCTCACTCGCCACACTGGCTTCGAGGTCATCGCGATCCCGATCTTCTTCATCCTCGTACGCTTTACATTCGTATCGATCAAGTAATAAAATATCTATCCTATTGAAAGTGATTGCTCATGCAGAGACCTTCTGCCTTTACCAATCATCTGTCAACATTGCTCTCTCTGTGTTAACGCCTCTCCTTTTTTTTCAGATTGGCCATTTCCTCTTCCAAAAGAACGATCCCGATACGAACTATCCAACCTTATCAGTCTTTGCCCTTTTCCAACAATCCTACGAGGTGGCGATTGGCAAGATTCCCTTTGTCATCCCGCAGCTGCCCGCCCTACCAAAGAAGTTCGTCCCGACCATTCTGAAGAACCTTTTCCCATGAATAATTCATTCATGTTTGGTATCCTTCTAATATGATCATGATGAGACTCTAATATGATCGTGATGAGACTCTTGTTCGGACATAAAAAGATCTGACTCATCTGTCAGAGCGGGAAGGAAACCGATGACATGGTCGAAAGGTCTGCGGAGCCAGGACCTCACCGCATTCCATGCTCACGTCTCTGGTTTTCTCCTCTCCAATGGCCATCCTCCATTTAAATGAGGACGATAGATTTTTGGTGAAGATATCATGAGGAGTTCGTTCGAATTTGACGGTTCGATTCTGAAAAAGGGAAGAATTCCGTTCCGCTTCCGACAGAAGAAATTCAGAAAACTGCCGACCATTTCGAGCGCCTCTCGTCCGCGCTTCCGACGCTCATTCTCTTCAACAGCCGAGATCGTCACGCATTCAGGATCACTGCCTGATTCACGTATAACCAAATGTTCAAGAGGTTCATCAGTCCAAAGCCTCAGGTGAGACGCGAACGATTCGTCGGTCCGTTCAATGCTCTTCGCCTGTCTTTCTTTCCTGGATTTTTCTATTTCGCGCTCTCTTTTCCTTACAGCGCGGTCCCTCCAATCAGACATGCCACTTTAACGCTTCTAAACAATTGTTACGATTCGCACTTCTGATATTTATCTGTTTAGATGAATATATCCCAGGGCTGCCGTTCGATATGAGCGTTTACGAAGTTTTCTCTCGATTGGACGAGGTTGACTTCACCGTCTTGGCGCACCTCAACAAGGCCTTCCGCCGTCACTTTGCTCGCCAGGTCTCTTACGATCGCACCCCGATGGAAGCGTATGCTCGCCGCGGATATGTGGCTGTGATGCGTTGGGACCAGGAGGGCCCGAAGCCCTCGACCCTCACGCCGAGCGTCTTCGTGGAGGCATGTCGCAGCCGAAACGTCGAGGCTGTCAAATTCCTTTATGAGCGCAACTGTCCTCGTGACCTCTCTGCCGTGAAGGAGGCGGCTTCCCTCGGCTGCCACAAGATCATCGACTACCTGATGAGCGTTGGTGTGGAGATGCCTCGTGAGATATTTGAGATTGCCTCCAAGAACAAGCGCATCAAGGTGATGGAGACGCTCATCGACTCCCCCTCCACGAGGGACATCGACTGCCTTCCCTTGGTCGCTTCCATTGGCAGTAGGGCCCTCATCGAGAGGGTTGTCGCTCAACGTAAGCTTGACTACTATGACGTGATGCAAACTCCTGAGCTGGCTCAGAGTGGCAAGGTTGATCTCCTCGAGTGGATCATTCAGCAGGAGGGATTCTCAAGTGAGTGGAGCAAAGCCGCTGCCGAGGCTGGACATGTCCATGTCTTGGAATACCTCCAGGAAAAAGGCTACTTGAAGAAGTACGAGAACTACACTCCTCTCGCTGCCGCCATTGAACACGGCCAACTCGAGGTCGTCAAGTGGTTCCAAGAGAGGGAGGAGGATATCCTCCAGTGGCTCACCTACCAGTGGGACCGAGCAGCTGGCAATGGCAACATCGAGCTGATGAAACTCGGTGTCAAGGCCGGTGTGAACCTCACTTGGAACATGTTCAATAACGCAGTCAAGAAAGGGAACGTCCCGATGGTCGAGTGGCTCGATCGGAACAACTGCCCTCGCGCTGGCTCAGAGAGCTACTTTCGAGATGCCATCAAAAAGGGCCACATCCAGCTTGCTCACTACTTTGCCAAGACCGTCACTGACATTGAAGAGGCGAAACACTCATTCAACCTTGCCATCGCCCATGGTGATATCGAACTCCTCAGATGTTTCATCGCATGGGGCGTCAAGCCTGCTGAGAGTCACCTTGGCGTTGCCGCCGCTGCCGGCCGTCTCGACGTGTTCAAGTTTTTCCACCAAGAGTGCAACGTCCCCCTCCAAGGACATGCTGTCATTGCCATTATGAAGGCCAAGACCTATCACGACACCATCTTCATGTACCTGAAGCGGGTCAATCTGAAAATCGCATCTGATTGGCTGTGGGAGATTCTTGTCGACGCGGACTCCGATGAGAACGCCATCCCAACCAAATTTCAGCTTAACTTGATTAGCCAGCTCGGCCTCAAGATCGTTCCTTCATATGCCATCACCGCTGCGGAGAACACTCGCTTCGATCTCCTCACTTGGCTCTACGATCGCAACTGCCCTATTGACTACGCGGCGCTCAAGAAGCTCAAGCTCATCAGCCCCTACACTGAGACGATCCACTACCGCGCTCTCTACCAGTGGATTCGCGACCATCCCCAGCGAGTTTCCTTTCCCCCCAGTCTCCCTGTCGTCGCGACCACTCCCAACAAGAGCAAGTTGAGCGCGTGCGGCTCTCTTGGAGCCCTGGGTCTCTTATTCTCTGCCCACGTCGGCGGCATCTTCATCATGTTCCTCTTCGTGCTGGCCATGTACAGATTGGTGATGGGCTCGTTGTGGTAAACAACCCCCATGATTTGCCCCACCATCGTAGAATCTTCATTAAGATTTCTTGTACTTTGAACATTGATTTTCTAATACAACGGTCCTCGCAAAACCCGTCCACAAACAGCTAATCTTTATTTTACATCAAAACACACATCAAAAGCGCAACGCTTCAGGTTTAACTCAAAGTAATCATTCATTCACCCTTCTCGAAACTGCTGCTGCTCTCGGAGTCATTGCTCGGCATAGGGCGCATCGGCTGCTCGGTAGTGGCATCCTTCCTCAGCGCCACATTCCGCAGCGCTGAGTTGGAGCTCTTCAGGACGCGTCCATGGGAGTCCTGGCGGCTGTGGCCGCGCTGGACAGGCGGAGAGTTCGTCGCATCTTTGTAACCAGGGGGATATCCGCCGGACGCGACGAAGCCGTCACCAGTCGCGTTCATCATGGGCGGGGCGTACACGTCATGCACGGCGGATTGCTCGCGAGACAGAGGATTGGAAGGAGGCGGCGGAGAAACCGTCTTCGCAACCATAACAGCCTGTGGCGAGGCCGCGGGCTGTAATGGTGGGATAGTCCGGGCAGGCTCCGCGAGTCGCGGTGGCTCATAGTGCACTTGTGCAGACTCCTGAGCGTAGGGATTTTGATGCGGCTCATTTTGAAGAGCAGCTGGCTGGATCATGGTCGGCGCGAGAATGTGTTCGATGGGAATGTATTGGGGTTGGGGTTGAGCGGGAGGGGCAGTGTTTGGTTGCGGCGGCTGACGATGTGGCTGCGGCTGGCTTGGAGGAGAAGGGAGGGGTCCTAATGAGCTTTGCACTTGCATCATTTCCACATTGTGGGGGTCGTGCGGCTCGGCGGGGCGAGGACGGCGGTGATCACCTATACGAACATCATCATCACCATCGAGCATTGCAATACAAATGATGGGGTACCTGGAGGGCGGCCACCTCCGGGAGGCGGGCGGCGGTCACCATCGTCGTTATTGCGGGGTGGACGAGGACCTCCATGACCATGGGCGTGGACGTCACCTTGGGGAGGGCCTTGGCCTTGGTGGCCATGATCGATCGGACCAGGGCGACGTTGCGAATGTGGATGGGCACCTTCGCCTCCATCCTTGCTCACTGTGCCTACAATCATTAGGCGGCATTAGTGGAGTAGCATCACGCGGCAAAAAGAAGCATCGAATCACCAGTATTCAAGTCCTTCTGCGTGAGGCGACGGATCATGCGGTTCTGTGCAGCCACAGCGCGCTTATTCAATTCGCGGCCCTATTGTAACGATAATATATTATATCTCACCAGAGAACCAATCGAGAACGAGAAGGGGGTACGGCCTGGGTGCGTTGACGGAAGCAGATGCACACTAAGGTGCAGATGCCGAAGACGGGAGTGCCAAATGCGCCCACAATGAACAACATCCTTCCTAAGAAAGATAAAAGAATGTCAAAGGAAAACAAACTTCAGAAAGGGAATCAGAGAGGGGAACCTTGAGTGTTGCCGTCCATGGGGTCGGTGGGAATGGTCTGGCCGCCCGTGAAGAAGAAGTAGAGGGCGACACCAATGATGATGCAGGCGGCCACATAGATCACAATGCCACCAATCTCATTAGGAACTTTTGAACTAAAACAAAAAGGTCATTTGACGCAAAGACGAAAGAGAGAGCGAGGAGGCGAACGTTTTCTCCTTCTTCTTGAGGCAGCAATGGACGACGAGGGCGCCAACGATTGGGGCGACCAAGAGACAGATGATCGCGATCAAGATGTAGGTATATAATTGGGAGTAAGTCGCCTACATAGCACAAAGAATGTCAAAGAAATTCGCCGCGAAATAGCGAGTTGGGCCAGAGTTCGACAGGAGCTCGAGCCTGAGGTCGAGGAATGAAAGGGGTTGGCGCCAGATCGACAAGATATGCTCTCGGGACCCGAATGCGAATGAAATATGAAGGAAATACTCTTATAGTATATTATGGTGCGCAAGATGAGGCCGTGGAAGGCTGTAGAGAAGGAAAAGGCGGGCGGAGGTCTCACGGGAGGAATTCCTCAGCATCGCTCGATCACGAAAGACGCCAAGGACAGATGGAAGGCGGAGTACCGAGTCAGTGCCGCACTGTGTAGGTTCCTTAGGGCTGCAAAAGACGCCGCCGGGCATCATCCAAGGGAGGAAGAAGGAGGCGACGAACAAGAGCGCCATTGGGAGGACGGAGAAGCAGCAGTTGAGGAAGAGGCCGAGGGCCGCATTCTTGGTGCACATGGCAACGCCTCCTCAACGCGCTCAACTTAGTGAATGACGAACGGAGAGTCGGAGAACAGAACAAGTCGACGAACGTCTGTGTGGGACAGGGCAGGCCGGTGCGGTAGCTGCCTCTGAGGAGGTTTGTTTGAACCTCTGTTTCTCCTCAAAGGTCCGACGATTTTTGGGGTGTCATGGTCATTCGCGTTCTTTTCACAATATTGGAGATGAAGGTGCTCGCTGTTGTGCTCCTCGTCGTCCTCGTAGCTCTCGTGGCGGCGGAGGACATTACGCAGGCGAAGATTCGCTTGGTCGATCGCACTAAGGGCACTTTGCAGAACTTCTTGTTCCGCGGCGACGAGGTGCCCCTCACGTCCCTCTGCTCGATTTCCATCGCTCTTATTATGAACTCTTAGAATTATTATCATGAATCATTTTGGCATTTGATTATGGATTGATCACTTCGAAAGTCGCCAGCCTTCTGCTCTCAGCCTCGAGCCCGAGCATTCCACCACCATCTGCCCCACTTCAGATCATCGAAGTCTTACTTGTCTTTCAATACTAATAAAATATCTGGATTTCAATTATTAATATATTGCTGAGTATTCTATGGTCTGATGATTGTCTTCGTTTGCATTGCGTGTTAATTCCGGCGCGTCGACTTTTCTCGACAACTTTCCCGTCGGCCGTTGGACTTTTTCGTTGGTTTGTCCATCCACTTGAACTTCCGCGGATTGTCATTGCATTTACGGATGTTGTGGTGTAGCCGAAGGTCCAGGTGAAGAACACGAGCGTGTTCGCATACAAGCAGCTCCAGCAGTACTTGCCCATCGCCGCTAAGAACGCCGGCGTCAACAACTTCCCCTCCAAGTTTTACTTGATTGATATCAAGTGCGCCTTGATTTCGATCTCCATTGATACTTTCTTTCTGTTGTTGTGCTCGTCCTGACCGTTTCTATCTATAGGCTTTACTATACGATGGAGATCGATTCCGGTGATATCAAGATGGAGCAAGCCTTCTTCCAGGCCAACCCCACTCTGGGTGAGGTTCAGCTCCTGCAAATCTTCGGTGACGAGAGTACGCAGTTGCTTCATCTTGCGCTTTCGACACGCTTCTTTCATGTGGTGGTGTTGACGATATAGTTTAGTTCCTCCGTGGCTCGTCTTGCCAACGAGTGCCCGTGATGCTCGTGCGAAGACTCTGCCTTCTTGGCAGCACGATCAGCTCCCATCCTATATCCCTTCGCTCCACCAGCTCCTTAACACGCCAGGTCCACTTCTCATTCCGTGTACTTGATAAGAGTAATCCTTAACGCTCGTCGCGTAGGTCCCAATAACCAACCAGTTGTGATTTATTTCCATTGTGAGTGCGGCTGCGATCGCACGGGCGAGATTGCGGGCTCCTACGCTTTGCGCTACCTCAACATGACCTATGACCAAGTCGAGGCGTACGCTTTCCGTTTGTCGAATCTTCCCGTCATTGCTCATCATGTTCGTTGTGCAGCTGGAACCAGGCGGTTGCTGGCCGCTGGATCCTCCCGAACCATAACTGGGCCATTGTACTTCATCCCAATCGTCTTTTCTTTCTCGATCAATTCCTTATTCGAGACATCTTGTAGGAGTGGTATTGCCTCTACCTCCAGCTCACCCAGGGCTTCTTCCCCAAGAGTGAGTGCTATAAGATCATTCAGTAGACCTTGGAATTTTCTCCCCATGTAATACTAATCGAAGTAAGAAATACACATCAATTGAATTGTCGTTGTTCGATTTATATTACATCGGTTGCTGGCTTTACAAGATGGCAATAGGGAGGTGAAAACTAAAGGTCGAGGTGATTGATCTCGGCCGAGGGATAATATAGCTTCCGCAGCAGTTCAGCAATGGCGACCGAGCGGTGCCTTCCTTGCGCACAGCAAACAGAGATCACAGTGTAGTCATTCTCCTCCACCTCGCGCACAATCTGTTTCATGACGCGAACGAATTTGGGCTCGGCGAGGATGCGGTTTTGGATGTCTTGGCCGCGGCCCGTCAAGCGCTTCAAGTTGAGGCCCTGGTCGCGGATAGAAATCATCTCTACAGAATAGTTCTTTTGTGATCTATCAGGTTTGTGTTTGTGGGCGGCTTTGGCCCAGGTGAGGATCGTCAGCGCCCTCGAGGGATTTGAGGGCACGGCGTTCGACGATTCCTCGCCACCTTGCTCGGCCTCTTTGTCCATTGCCACTCAGAAAATTGTCCAAGCTACAGCAAAAATTTCACCAAAATCGATTGTATAATATTACCATAAAATTGTTTGCTTTCCGATTCCAAAGAGGTCGAGGGCTGACGGGATGTATACAAATTTTTAAAGACTCGAGCAAAACAAGACATTCATTTCCTGGGTTGGTCGCGCCTCGCCGGTGCAATGATTCCAATGAAACAAGTAACGTGAATACGATTGGGGCCATCATTATATCTGACATAAAAGAACTGCGGTGATCGTAATAATACCTGAAAGCAGAATGAGAGAACTTGGTAAGCAGTCAAAGGCAGTAAACGTTTCTCGGAGGCGGGAAATAGTCCAGAACCGCCGCATCGCTTGGAGTCCACTTGCTTCAATGGGCACTTCTCTTCAAATTATAATTATTATGATTATTGAAAAGCATCACTTCTTCTTGCGCTTGACGAGAGGCTCGGCGTTCTCACGTTGATTGCGCTCGAGCTTGGCCGCCTCCTCCGCTTCTCGAGCTTTTCGAAGTTTCCTGTGGAAGATCTCCGACTCCCAGACCGATTTAATAAGGCAAAAAGAGGGAACGAATATGCTTTGATAGAACCTCACATCGGCCAATGTGTAAGGGAAGACGGAGGCGGTCGTCATGAGGAGCGACGGGTAGTAGTAATCGATGAGGAGGGGGACGAAGAAGAGGAGGAATCCCGTCTCGCTGCGAATCATCAGCGTCGGCCTCAGCGCCAACGACTCCAACTGAAACACAATCAGAAGTCATATCGAGAAGATATTGGAACGAATGAGCCCGTACGCGAATCGGAGGAATCGCGGACTCCTTGCCAAAAATAGGTCGGAACACCGCTGCGATGTAAGCGACCAAACCAAACAGAACCCAATCCAGAAAAGTAAATCTGCCATAAAAGATTTTTTAGGAAGAAAACATGGCGATTTGAGACTGATAGAAAGCGATACCCTTTGTCATGAGAGGCCTGGATAGCGATCTTGAGGAGCCAAGTGGAGAAGAAGGCGACTGGTGCCACGTCACTGGGCAGGGTTACTGGGGACTGAGGGACCAAGACGAAGCCGAGGAAACCATATCCAATCGAGAGAAGAACGATCACAGCCAGGGCCCTACAAGAGGGGACAATAAGGACATCACAAAATCAAGTACGTTGAGGGAGGCTAAAACAGCCCCAAATGCCCCTTTTTTCGAGAGTTTCATAATTTGACATAAAAATGAAGAAAAAAATAGAAAGAGAAGGCGCACGTAATGTAGGAGCTCGAGACCGAGCTGAGGTCGAGGCCGAAGACAACCAACACAAGGAAAGGAATGCCGAAGCCAGCGAGTTCGTAGAGCATCACCTTCACGGAGCTCAAATCAGAACACATAAACAAAATAAAAATGGATTATAATAACTATCGACGATATTCAATGAAGGATCGGGAGGGGCTGTACGACGAAGAGGGCGGCGCCGCCGTTGTCAGTGCCAAAGTCCTCGAGGTCACAGGCGATGAAGTGGCAAAGGTACAACAGCATCATGGCCAAGAAGAGGGCCTGGTACATCAACAAAGGCACCGATATATAATTAAGAGCATACGTTAGGGAGGTAACGAGGCTCTGCGGGACGAGGGCGAGCGAAGCCGACGACAAGACCATCCAGAGTCCAGAGCGACTTACAGGGACAGGCAAGGCAAAGGTGAGCAGCTCAAGGCCCAATGGCGCCGCCAGCCACTTTAATATTAGCTCCTCATTGTGTTGGAAAGCGATAAATATAGCTATTGAGCTCCAGGCGATGAGAAGGAGCAGCGAGGGCGAAATCACCGCCATGACGCTTCGACAACGGAATGAACGCATCATGCACATTCATGCATGTCCCGCGTCAATCATGCAAAAAGAATTAGATGAATGGAACCTCGAATATTAATTAAACTAACAATATACGTGCAATAAAATGATTTTTTTTCGACTTGGCCAGCGATCAACAATGATAGCGGCGGGTTTTCCCTTGCCCCTTCACCCTGCGATGGTCGTCCCTTCCTCGAGGAAGCGAGAGGTCGGAGATGAGCCACGACTGAGGCGGGGGTGCATTTTTCATTCAGTTGGTGAATCGACTTGGGTGGACGAGATACACTGACTCCAACAGGGAACGAATGTCTTCAGGGCTTCCTCAGGCCGAGACGAGGCTCGACTTGCAATTACATTCACGGAACGCCATGGGAGAGTCCAATCGCTGCCAAAGCTCTCATATGCTGAGATAAGATTATGGAAAATTATAGAAGACAGCCAAAAGGCACGATGGAGACAAGGGTGATGTCGGGAGGACTTTTGGCAGTCGAGACAATAGGGCTTCCTCATGCAGGCCGAGACGAGGCTCGACTTGCAATTCCAATCACGGAACGCCATGGGAGAGTCCAATCGCTGCCAAAGCTCTCATATACTGACTGAAGTCCGACCATGGGAGAGTCCAATCGCTGCCAAAGCTCTCATATACTGACTGAAGTCCGACCATAATTTCAATCTTGGAAAACTTTGTCCCGTACACCTGTCTCATTTCAAACAAAGGGAAACGTGTATTTCTCTTCCTCGCGGTCAGAGTCAACGTGTGAGCAAGCTCAAAGGAAATCCGAAAAACAGACTAAAGGGAGTGCACGATAGAGATGGGCCTTGGAGAAGAGCTTCACGGTGCTGTGCATGTCGTAGCAGGTAGGGAACCTTCGGGCCGAGGACACGCCAGCCGTTGTGCCCATCCCAAACGATCTGATACATAGAAGCGCGCACAACCGATAGGAGAAAGCGGAAGACGCTGCCGGTCCGGCTCGAGGCGCTAGTGAGATGTCTTTATCGGTCTCGCGCGCGACCACGGCTTTGAGGAGCTCGAGGAGCACGAGGGCAGAGGCCGTCGAAGGTCATGAACACGGGTCGGACAATTCCAAGGGACCTTCGAGAATATCGAGATATTGGAGAGGCTCTAGCGGCTGGCCCAGAGTGAATCGCGCGAGGGTTTGCTGCAAGGTCGTGAAGACGATAGGAAGCACTTTGGAAAGCGTTAAAAGCCCGCCCTCGTTGCTTGGCAGCCGTCGTCGTCGCGGGAGTCGTGGCCACTCCAATCGGCAGAGGAGAAGACGACGCTGTTGCTGCTGCGAGCACTCTCCTTCA
>Ga0154020_10002521_pt1 | contig 22315 bp, 19 predicted proteins | sample Klosneuvirus_201_FD_109709 | JGI IMG/M metagenome (GOLD analysis project Ga0154020, IMG submission 109709) | Active sludge microbial communities from wastewater, Klosterneuburg, Austria - Klosneuvirus_20160825_MG | ecosystem: Engineered > WWTP > Aerobic digester > Activated sludge | place...
CCGAAGACGAAGACGCCTGCGACGGCCGTGTTTCTGTCACTATTCGCCGGGACGGCTTCCTAACACCCCTTGATTCGTATGCATCGGATGCCATGATTATGCATATGGTGACCAGTAGCCGAACCACCGTGAATCTCCGCGAGGACCTGCTTCGACAAGCCAAGGCCGCAACGGGGATCAAGCGGAAGACGGACCTTCTTCATGCCGGTCTGGAAGCCCTGATCGCGCGCGATGCCCTTGAACGGCTCGCGGCCATGGGTGGGGCGATTCCTGATGCCAAGGCCGCGCCCCGGCGCAGGTTTCCGAAGGCCCGCCGGTGAAGGGCGGTGTTCTTGTTGATACCCCCGTCTGGATCGGGCACTTCACCGGCCGGCAACCACGCTTTGCGGAGCGGCTGATCGCAACGCCCGTGCGTCTGCATGACTTCACACTGGGCGAACTGATGCTCGGGAGCGTCTCGCGGGAGGCCAAGGTGCTCAGCGACTTGGCAAAGCTGCCTCGGATTCACGCGCTTTCGCATGATGAAGTCGTGGCCTTCATTCGCAACCGCCGCTTGGAAGGCTCAGGAATCGGCTGGGTTGATGCTCACCTTCTAGCGGCCGCGGATGCTGAAGATGCTGGGATTTGGACGTTAGATCGTGCCCTAATCACTGCGGCTACCAAGATCGGCATCCCCGCGGGAACCTGACCGCCCGTCGATATCCTTTCGCATGGCGTTTCACGGACTCCTGGTCGTTCGCGACGAGGCGGACATCATCGCTCAGACCCTGGCTCACCTGCTCACTTGGGCGGATGGCCTTTACATTCTGGATACGGGGAGCACGGACGGGACTTGGGAGATTGTCAATGAGATGGCGGTGCGCGAGAAGCGCATCGTTCCGATGATGTCGCGGCCGCTGTATTGGAGTTTGGGGTTGCGGGCGATGCTGTTTGACGAGTACCGGTCGCGGTTTGGGCGGGGTGATTGGATTGTCCGGCTGGATGCGGATGAGTTCTATCACGTGACGCCGCCAGAGTTTGTGAAGTCGAGCGTGTCGCGGGCGGAGGGACGAGTTCGGGTTCAGATGTTTGAGTTTGTGCTGACGCGGTCGATGGTGGAGGCGTGGGAGCGCGGCGAGGAGAGTGTGACGGATCGATCTGCGTCGATCACGGAGCGTCGGCGCATCTATTACGTGGACCCGCATCCGGAGGTGCGGCTGTTTCGGTATCGGCCTTCGATGAAGTGGCCGGTGACGCGGGCTGTTCCTTGGAACGATGGGCTGACGGCGTTTGAGCGGATTCCGGTGAGGCACTACCGGTGCCGGGATCCGTTGCAGGTGCAGGCCAGGTGCCGGTTGCGATCACGGCTGCGTCGGGACTCGGGCGGTACGACGACGCCGGATGGGACCCCCATTACGCACTGGGCAGTGGATGACTGGAACTACTGGGTTTGGGCGGATGACAACCCGCGGCTGCGGACTTGGGCTCGGGGCACCGAATTGCCGGTCGCCAAGAGCCCGCGGGCGGCGAAAGGCACGCTGAAGTACATGGCGAGGCAGGCGTTTTACGGGTGGGGAATGGCGTCGGCGATGGATCGGTTTCGGGCCGGGTTTGATGGGTCGGTGACGCCGCAGGGGATTCCGGGGGCTTTACAGCGGGAGCTTGGTTGCGGGCCTGCGGACCGGAGCGTGGACGCCCCGGGTCACTGAGGCACGGGCACATCTGGTGTCGGTTTCCCGCGTATCCTCTCGACCCATGTCGATCCTCGTTAACGCTCAAACCCGCGTCATCTGCCAGGGCATCACGGGCGCTTACGGCGCTCAGCACACGCTCGGGTGTTACCACTATGGAACCAAGGTTGTCGGCGGCGTCACGCCCGGCAAGGGTGGGACCAAGGATGCCAACGGACTCCCCGTGTTCGACACTGTTGAGCAGGCGGTGAAGGCGACGGGGGCGGATGCGACGATGATCTTTGTGCCGCCGCCGATGGCGGGGGATGCGGTGCTGGAGGCCGCGGCCGCGGGGATCAATGTCATTTGCTGCATTACCGAGGGTGTGCCGGTTCAGGACATGATCCGGGTGCGGGCGGTGCTGGATGAACTCAACAGCAAGGCGCCGCGGTTCACGCTGATCGGGCCGAACTGCCCGGGGATCATCACGCCGGGGCCGAAGACGGGTGGCGGGACGTCGGGCTCTGATCCGTACACGAACGCGGGGTGCAAGATCGGCATCATGCCGGGGTACATCCACACGCACGTGAGCCAGTCGAAGCTGGGCAAGTCGGTGGGCATTGTGTCGCGCTCGGGCACGCTGACGTATGAGGCGGTGTGGCAGACTTCGCGGATGGGGTTGGGGCAGTCCACGTGCGTCGGCATCGGCGGCGATCCGGTCCGCGGCCTGTCGCACATTGATTGCATCAAGCTGTTCAATGAGGACCCGGAGACGCATGGGATTCTGATGATCGGCGAGATCGGCGGGACTGACGAGATTGAGGCCGCGGAGTTCATCAAACAGAATGTGAAGAAGCCGGTGGCGGCGTTCATCGCGGGGCGGACGGCGCCTCCGGGGCGGCGGATGGGGCATGCTGGGGCGATCATCGGCGGGGCGGATGACACGGCGGATGCGAAGATCAAGGCTTTGCAGGGGGCGGGGGTTGAGGTGGCGCTGAGCCCGGCGGATATGGGTGCGGCGATGGCGAAGGCGATGAAGGTGGGATAATACTGTTCTGTGCAAACCGCACCCGATGCAGCTTCCAACAAAGTTGCCCGGCTCAATCGGGCCTTCCTGTTCATCGCCGCGACCGGGATACTTGTGTTCTTTCTGGCGGTTCGCGGCATGCCGAGGGCCTTGGGCGAGTCCGGCAGTTGGAATCGATTCCTTCACGTCTACCAACTCCCCAACGGTACTACAGAGGTACGGACGAGTCCTGATGGCCCGGCTGATCAACTCGTCGCCACAGTTCGTGTGGGCCTGTCCGTTCACGATGTAATCTTGACTCTGCCGCCCCGGCGCGAGGTGCGGGTGTGGGAGGACATAGCCAAGCGTGGGTCTCTGCAAGCCGGTTACACCATCGCGTCTGGCCGTGCCGCTCTTGCGTCGACACTCGTCGCCAATTTCACTCCTTCTGAGTTCTCACACGCAGACACACCGAGCCTGCGCGCGGCGTACGCGGACGCTGTCAAGGTCTTCGCGGCTGGAGCGACAACATCGTCCACCGCAATCTGGCCCGGCTTTCTGCGCACAATTAGCTGCTGGATGTGGACCCTGCTGCCTGTATTGGTGGTGGCCGCGGCCGTCAACCGGCTCTGGTATCGAGCCTACCCCCGCCGAGGGCGCCGACGCTTGGAGAGCAAGCTCTGCCCCCACTGCGCCTACCCCGCGGATGCAGAGAGCGATCTATGCCCTGAATGCGGCGTGAGTCGCAAGAAGTGGCGCCATGAAATCGGAATGACGTGGTTGAATACGGTCGACGTGGATCGGTGACCAGCGGCCCGAGGGGGCACCACTTAGGCCTTGCTCTTCTTCTGCCGAAACGCCTTGGACAGCAGCTCCGCATCAAACTGCCCCGGCACCTGGCCCGTGGCCGCGAAGCGGTAGACGGCGGCGACCAGGATCATCTGGAGCGTACTGGTGACGAGGCTGACGCCGATGAGGGCGCCGATGGTGAGGGCGCCGCCGACGGCCGCGGGCCAGATGGTTTGCGTGAGGATGGATGCCGTCAGGCCGATGCCGGCGGGGATGATGGCGCCCAGGAACATGACGAAGCTGAGAGCGCCTAGGCCGGCGTTGGCGACGAGGGCCTCGCCCCAGGTTTTGCGGATGGTGGAGCCGGAGCGCTTGATCGCCTCGATCGGGCCGACACCCTCGACGACGAGCACGGGCACGACGAAGTAGGTCGCGATGGTCCAGACGAAGCCGACCATTCCGATCACGATCTTGCCGATGAGGCCGGAGCGTTCGGAGATCATTTTGAGGACCATGCCGACGGTGGCGGAGATCAGGGCCCAGCCGAGGATCTGCGGCAGGCGGGCCGCGGCCATTCGCAGGCCGTCTCCGACACTTGTGGGTTGGCCGTCAAAGCGTTTCATGACGCAGGCGATGAGGGCGGAGTTGAAGAAGGAGATGACGAAGTAGTTGACGAAGTAGAAGGCGAAACAGACGGCGTAGTAGGCGGGGGTCATGTGGAACTGGACGCTCGAGCCGTTCGGACCGCTCTGGGCGCTCTGCGCGATGGATGCGAACACGCCGGTCAGAAACAGCGGCACCGCGAAGCTGGCCAGGACCACCAGGCACGAGACGGCGCTGATGATCGGGAAGATGACCAGCTGCGTGTCCTCTTTGAGGACTTGCAGGCTTTGCTTGCCGAGTTGCCAACTGCGATTGATGGTGGCGAACATGGGGGAATCTCCGCGGTGAGGGCGTCAGGCTACCAGAGAGTTGGGAAGTTCGGAACCTGGATTTCGGCTGGATTGGGCGGGTTTCATTCGGATTGGCGGGGGCCTGGAATTCGACCGATAAACAGGGCGGTGGCTGACACTTCCAACCCGACAACTCCCGATCCCCTTCCCGGCTTTGCCGCGGCCCGGAAACAACTGGCGACCACCAACTGGATCGCTAAGAACCTTCTCTACTTCTTGTTGGCCATCCTGATCTTCACCGTGGGCAGTGTCGGATCGGCACGCTTTCATCGTTGCACGTGGGTGATGACGGTGCACATGCGGGACATGCCGGATGGGACGGTTGTGGCCGCGCCGCCGGGGGATCCGAATGCCGCGGATTTGGCCGCGATTCTCAGGATCACGCTGACGGCCAAGAACGATGGGGAGTTGATGACGGTGGGCCGGGCGTACTCGGCCAAAGAAGAGGTAGTTCAGCTTTCGCCCAAGCGGGCGGCCCTTTACACAGCGACGCTGCGGCCTGATATCGCCGCGGTGCTGGGGAAGTCGATTCCGCCGCCGGAGGGCGCGGCCACGCTGACGCCACGGGCTGAGGCGGCGTTTCGGGAGGCTCTCTCGCTGTACTTCGCGGGCGGGACTGCCAAGTCGGTCGGGCAGTTTCCACCGTGGGGGGAGTGGCTGAGGCTGGTTGGGATCATGGGGGGTGCTGGGCTGCTGGGGCTGGCCTGGTGGAATCGGGCTAAGGCGGTGATCTACCGCTCTCGCGGGCGGGAGCGGCTGGCGGTGGACCAGTGCCCGCACTGCGGACATCCCTTGAGCCTGACGAATGAGTCGCGGTGCCCGGAGTGTGGCACGGAACACGCCGTGTGGGCCGCGGCCATGTCGGTTCGGCCGGGGGATGGCGTGGTCAACGTGGAGGACAGAACCCCCACTTTCCCCTTGATTCCGCCGCCTTGACTTGTTCCCTACTTCCAACTACTGTTCCAACAGATATCTATGGCCCAGAACCCGCACACCCCCACTTCGCTTCAGGATGAGATTGGCAAGCGCCGCCCGTTCGAGCATCTGGAGCAGGAGGCGTATCTCAACCTGATGCGGACGATGAGCGTTCTGGATGAAGAGGTGTCCAAACTGTTCAAGGCGCGGGGGTTGTCTGAGGCGACGTACAACGCGCTGCGGATTCTGCGGGGTGAGCAGTCGCACGGGGCGGCGGCGGGGATTCCCTGCCAGCTGATTGGCGAACGGTTGATCAGCCGAGTGCCCGATGTAACGCGGCTGATTGACAGGCTTGAGGCCGCAGGAATGGTGAAGAGGGGGAGGACGGACCAGGACCGCCGGATCGTGCTGGTGAGCATCACCAAGAAGGGGCTGTCGGTGCTGGAGCAGCTGGACAAGCCCTTGATGGATATTCACAAGAACCAGTTCAAGCACATGGCCGCGGCGGAGCTGACCGAGCTCAACCGGTTGCTGACCAAGGCCCGGCACCCGAATTCATAAATCCCGCGAGGCGCGAACCCCGAACCGTTCTAAAGCGTCTATATACTTGTTTGAACAGATAGTTGGCCGGTGAAAGGAACTCCGTGAACAAGAACCTGATCCCGATGAACCCGAACCTGGGCCTCCTGATCATGCGGGCGATGATCGGCGTGGTGGGCGCTATCCACGGTGGGGGCAAGCTCTTTGGGGCCTTTGGGGGCGACGGTTTGCGCGCGTTCGCTGAGGTGCTTAAGGGAATGAACGTGCCCGTGCCGATGGTGTCGGCGCTCCTGGCCGGCGCTGCCGAGTTCTTTGGCGGGATCATGATCGCCGTCGGGCTCTTCCCGCGGCTGGCGGCCATTCCGTTCGCCTTTACCATGTTTGTGGCGTTCTTCACGGCCCACCATGGCAAGCTCATCGGCAAGGGCAGCGGCGAGTTTGCACTGACGCTCGGAGCGTTTGCCATCGGACTGTTCTTTACGGGGCCCGGACGCTGGAGCATCGGCCCGGTCCACGGCGCGACGCCGGCCCCTCGAACCAAAGCATAAAGGAGAAACCATTGATCACGATTCGCAAGGCTTCTGATCGCGGGCACGCCAACCACGGCTGGCTGGACACGTACCACACGTTCTCGTTTGCGGGGTTCTATGACCCCAAGTTCATGGGGTTCCGGTCGCTGCGGGTCATTAACGATGACACGGTTGCGGGCGGCCGCGGCTTTGGGACGCACCCGCACGACAACATGGAGATCATCACGTACATCCTGTCGGGCACGCTGCGGCACAAGGACTCGATGGGGCACCAGCAGGACATCGTGCCCGGCGAGGTGCAGCACATGTCGGCGGGGACGGGGATCATGCACAGCGAGTTCAACCCTTCGCCGACGGAGCCCGTGCACCTGTACCAGATCTGGATCGAGCCCAAGAGCGAGAGCATCAAGCCGGCGTATCACCAGACGCGGTTTGCGCCTGAGTCGCGGCTGAATACGCTGAAGCTGGTGGCTTCGCCGGACGGAGCGGATGGGTCGATACCGATCAACGCGGATGCGAGGCTGTTTGCTTCGACGATCGGGCCAGGGAAGTCGGTGTCCCACACGCTGGGGAAGGGGAGGCACGGGTGGGTGCAGGTGCTGCGGGGTGAGGGGACGCTGAACGGGTCGAAGATGGGCACGGGTGATGGGGCGGCGATTTCGGATGAGTCGGCGCTGACGGTGAAGGCGGATAAGGAAGCGGAGATTCTGTTGTTTGATCTGGCGTGATGACCAGATTACTGAAACGCATGCTGGGTCTTTGAGGCTGGTGATGCGGCGGGCTGCGCGATTCGCGCGCTCGCCGCTATCTTTTTCCACGCTGCTTCTACAGGGGCACCGGTGCCGGCGTTGGCTCGGTTCTCGGAGATCATTCCCGATAGCTGTAGCGCGAGGACTCCGTCGGGCATGGGCAGCACGTATTGGATGTTGCGCGTGCCGTAGGGGCCGCGAGCAGAGTGCGAGGCCATCACCCAGTACCAGCCCGTCCATCCCGAATCGGTCGTGAATGGCTGATCTTCGTAGGTAAACACCGTCTTGTCGCGCTCACGCTGCTTCTCGGGAAGCTGCCAGCCGGCCATGCGGCGGTGGTCCGCCAGGACATCATCAAGTCGCACGAGTTCGAATAACAACTCGGGACGTTCTTGAGCGGATTGTCTCGCGGCCCGTCCGACCGACGTGATGATGGGGCCAAAGCTGCCGGCCAGAATCCCGGGTCGCGCCTGGGGCGTTTGAAAGTGCGGGCTGAACGTCCACTTCCCCGGGTAGGTCATCGACACACCCCGGGCGACGAACTGCTTGGGTTGACCCGTCGGGGATTCAGGGCTGCCGATCGCGATGAGTTGCAGGCCGCGGGCGAGCGTTCGGACTCTTTGGCGGTCTTCAGGACGCGGATTGAGCACCGATAGCTTGGCGAACCGTGTCTTCTTCTGACGCACGATGGTGATGAAGTGGTCGGATTCGGAGATCCGCCCCACTTCTCCATCGTCGAACACGAACTCCTGCGCGTTGGCGCCGGCATCAAGCAGGGAGTCCATCACGACTCCCAGCGATCGGTTCAGGTCCATCATGACTTCGAGATCGACCCGCGGCCTGGACTCATACCCCGGGATCTTGAGAGAATGATCAACGATCGAGAACACCGCGTGCGGCATGAACTGATGAGGGATCGCTTCCTCATCCATGTAGCTGTTCCCGCAGATCCCGAACAAGCTGCACTGCCTCCACCCTCTTGGCAACGGCAGGACGACACCGGTCGTTGCGTTTCGATACGTGCTGCCCGTGTCGGGCCACATGGATGCGAGTTCGCCGGCCACCGCCATCAACCTGATTGACAATCCTGAGTCCGCGGGCCCCAGGTGCGAAGCGATCAGTGTCTGGAGTCGACCGTCGAGTCGCGGGTAGGCGTGTACGAAGTACCGACGTTGGGAACGCTCGGTGCCGTCCGGACCCGGACGCGTGAACAGGAGCGTGATTCCTTCGGGCTCATTGCCGCAGGGAATCAGGCCGCGGCTTCCTGTTGGAATCAGGGGGAGCACACCGACAGGCCGTCCGGAAGCCAGCGTTTCGCGGATGTGCCGCTCAAACTCCGCCAAGGTGGCGCGGCCTCCGGGCTCCAGGGGGAAGGGCTCGAAGCGGATGCTTGGATCGGCCGCGGGATCGGTGTGTGCGGAGATGCCGCGGGCCGTGCCGCGCTCGCCGCGGAGTCCGGGAGGCAGGTCATCCAGTTCGATTTTCCAGCGATCCAGGAGGCCGAAGGAAAAGCCGGGTCCACGGTAGATGTCGCCGCTTTCGCCTCCGTCAAGGGGGCCTGGTTCGGTCGCGGCAAGCGGCTTGATCGAACCCTGCGCCCACGCATGTGGCGCGACGATCAGTGCAAGGGCAACACCGCACACCATGGCGCATCGCAACGTCACGCACTGGCTCCTTCGCCGCGCTGCCGATTCGGGTGAATGCTAGGAGCAGGTTACTTCGTGCAGCGGACCACGAACGCCGGGGGCAGGTTGCGCCAGACGTACTCGCTGCGTTCGACGCTGGAGAAGTAGCGCGGCAACCGCCTGTAGAAACGGCGGCCCTTGGGAAGCAGCGTCCCGACCCGGTAGCCGAAGGTGATGAGCTGACCGCCGGGCTTGAGCACTCGGAGGGTCGCGTCGAGGGTGTCTTTCTGAAGACGGTCGCCGAAAGAGGCCCAGGGCAGGCCGCTGAAGATCACATCGACCTGCTCGATGCCTTCCTGGGCGCACAGCACATCGACATCCTTGACGCTGCTCTGGTGGAGTGTGCGGCCGGGGTGGCGGGAGCGCCAGAGGTCGGCCATGGTGGGATTGAGCTCGATGGCGAAGAAGCGGCAGTTGGGGTTGAGCAGGGGCAGGATGTAGTCAGTGAAAGAGCCGGTGCCGGGGCCGAACTCGACCACGGCCTTGGCGTTCTGGAGGTCTACACCCTCGACCATTTTTTTGGCCAGGTGCTTGGAGCTGGGGGCGACCGCGCCGATGACGAACGGCTGAGTGATGAACTCTTTGATGAAGCGGTACTTGTGCTTGCCCGGATGGGCGGGGGCCAGGGTTGTCATCGAGCGCGCACTCCGGCGGATACCTTCGCCATCGGTTATTCGAGATTCGGCATCGCAGATTTCGCGAGTACTAACCGGAGTCATGAGCAGAGACGATAGCGATACACGTCGCCGACGTCATGTTTGGCCGTCCTATCGGGCCTAAACGACACCCAGGCCCAGCGCGATCGCCATAAGGATCAGCATGACGCCGATGGCCCGTTTCAGGCCTGTGAGCGTCACTTTGCGGATTAGCCGCGTGCCAAGAAAAGACCCTAGAAAGGCCGCGAGGGATGCGGCGATGACAAGGCCAAATCCCCCACCTTTCCGGAGGATGCTCAGGGAGTCCCCTCCTGAGCCCAGGGCCAGAGCCCAGGCCGCGGCGTAGACGGCGAGGCGAGACGAATCGACGATGACCGCCCCCACCACTCGCGTGCCCACGAGCTGCTCTTTGGTGAGGCCGGCGCGGATGAGGAAGGCGGAACGGAGTGCCCCTTGGTGACCGGAGAGGCCGCCGAAGAAGCCGGAGAGCACTCCGCCGACCCACAGCCACCTCTTGTCGAACGAGGCGCGGTCGAAGCGTGGGGAGAGCTCAAGGATGGCAAAGCCGGCGATGACGGTGGCGACCACCAGCTTGAGGAGAGAGACCTCGCAGCGGTGGCCCAAGACCGTGTGCGTGGCAAGGGGGGCGGGGTGGCCGAGAAGTTCCAGCACTCCCGCGCCGGCGATGGAGGCAATGGCCGCGGCAATGCCGTAGCGCCAAACCGTGGGCCAGTGGGCATCTTTGCCGACCAGCGCGAGCTTGAACAGGTTGTTGGCAAAGTGGACGACGGCGGTCGCGGCGATGGCGACCTCGACGGGGAAGAAGATCGCGAAGACGGGCATGAGCAAGGTGCCCAGGCCGAAACCGGCGAAGAAGCTCAAGATGGCGACGCAGAGGGCGGAGGCCGTGACGATCAGATAGTCCACAGGACTAGAGCTCGCGCTCGAAGTCGGCGGCGGTGGGTTTGGAGTGAGCCGTTTCGGATGGGTCGATCATGGTGCCCGAGTCGCCCGGGAGGATGATGCGGAAGGTGGCGCCCTGGCCCTCGGTGGATTCGACGCGGATGCGGCCGCGGTGCTCTTCGACGACACGTTTGGTCACGGCCAGACCCAGGCCGGTGCCCCGCGTGCCCTTGGTGGTGTTGAAGGGTTCGAAGAGTCGCGACATGCGCTCTTTGGAGATACCAGGGCCGTTGTCGATCACTGCGATTTCCAGAGCGGCCGGAGAGCCTTCACCGCGCTGGTTGGCGCCGAAGTAGTTGGCACGAATCGTGATCGCTCCGCGCCCGTGGGGCGCTGCTTCGACCGCGTTGGTCAAAAGGTTCATGATGGCCTGGTGCATCAGCGGCGCATCCATGGGCACGGGCGGCAGGTCGGCCTCGGTGTCCACCAGGAGGGCGACACCCTTGGTGTTGCACTGGCCTTCCATGAGCTCGGCGCAGTCTTCGATGAGCTTGCCGACGGGTGTGAGTTCGAGCTCGATCTGGCGCTGGCGGCTGAAGGCGAGCATGTTGAGCGTGAGGCTGACAATGCGGTCGAGGTTGCGTTTGAGGATTTCCCAGCCGCCCTTGGCGATCTTGAGGTCATCCTTCTTCAGGCCCATCTCGACAACATCGGCGCCGCCGCGGAGGCCTTGGAGGATGTTTTTGATGGCATGGGAGAGGCTGGCGACGGTTTCGCCGATGGCCGCGAGGCGCTCGGTCTGGAGTTTCTGGGCGTAGAGATCGGCGTTGGCGAGGGCCAGGCCCGCGTGCTGGCCGATGGCGTTCATGAGGGCGAGCTGCTCGGAGGTGAAGGTGTAGTTGGCGATGGAACTGTCGACGTAGATCGCGCCGAAGGTTCGCTCACGGAAGCGGATGGGTGAGCAGATGGCCGAGCGGATCCGGAGGCGCTGCACGGAGTCACCCGCCTGGAAGCGCGGGTCGCTCATCGCGTTGGTGGAGAGGACACCCTCGGCGTTCTGGATCGCGTGAGTCAGGATCGTGCGTGAGACGTTGAACTGGGCTTCATCCTTGTCTTTGGGCGGCGTCTTGTACTTCACGACCGCGGGGCGGAGGGCATCATCACCGATGCCGCTGCCCAGGAGGATGAAGCCGCGCTCGGGCTTGAACTCGGCGACGACGAGTTCGAGGACTTTCTTGAGCAGTTCCTGGCGCGAAAGGGCCTGAGTGGTGATGGTGGTGAGGCGGTAAATGACGCGGAGGTGGTCCACGGCCGCGGCCCGGGGTTCGGGCTCGGCGAGAATGACCGAGTCCTCGTTGCTGGCCATCGTGGTTTCGATGTCGGCCTCGAGGAAGTCGGGGTTCAGGAGACGGATGACATCCTTCTCTTCGCCGGGCTCGGCCCGACCGAACACAAAGAGCGTGGCACCGGCCCGGATCTGGTCGCCTTGCTTGAGGCGGGTGCGCTCGACGATACGGACACCGTTGACGTAGGTGCCGTTCTGGGATTGCAGGTCGCGGATCCACCAGACGCCATCATCGGGCGTGAGCTCGGCGTGCCGGCGAGAGACGGTGTTGTCGGTGAGGGGAAGCGCTTCGGAGGAGCGGCCGATGAGCTGGGGCTCGTGATCGGGCAACTCGAACTTGCGGTTCTGGTCCGGGCCTTGGAGTACGGTGAGGATGAGCACGGGGAAGGATACGGTGCGAAGGCGGGGTCAGTTGCTCCCGGGGGCGATGATCTGAGGAGGCATCATCAGCGGTTTCTCCCGCCCCTTGCCATCGCCCAGCACATCGCACCAATAGAGCACTTGGTCCTGCCTGGGGTGGCTGCTGAAGCCGGTGAGCTTGCGGGCATCAAACAGATAGAGCTGCATGTAGTGGAAGAGGGGGACTACGGGCATTTCTTCTTCGAAGAGCATCCGCTCGGCATCCGACAGGATCTGCATGCGCCGCTGAGGGTCGGCCTCGTTGGCGGCATCTTCGAGCATCTTGTCGTACGTGGGGTTGGAGTACTTGCGGTCGTTGTTGCCGTCACCGGTTTTGTGGATGTCCATGAAGGTCATGGGGTCGCCGAAGTCGGCGAACCAGCCGGCGCGGCTGGTCATGTAGTTGAAACTCTTGAGGTCTTCGCGGAAGACCTTGATTTCCTTCTGCTGGAGGATGACTGAGACCCCCAGATTCTGCTCCCAGTTCTTGGCGATGGCCTGGGCGATGAGGTCGTGTCCGCCTTCCTTGTTGAAGAGCATCTCCACCGTGATGAATCCCTTGCCGCCGGGGTAGCCGGCCTCCGCAAGGAGCTTGCGGGCGGATTCGGGGTCGTATGGAAGGCCCTTGGGGGAGCGGTAGCCGGGGATCGAGTTGGGCGGAATGACGGTGGAAGCCACAGGTTCGCCGATCTGGCGGACGTTGTCGGTGAGGGATTGCTTGTCGATCGCCATGGCAAACGCGCGACGGATGCGTGAATCGTGGAATGGGTTCTTGCGGCCGTCGGAGAGCTTCTCCATGCAGTTGAAGTTGTAGAAGTAGGTCCCCATCGCGGGGATCACGTGGATGTGGTTGCGCGGGTCCGCGGGCAGGCGGCGGTCGATCTCGATGGGGTCCAGGCCCTGGGCTTTGAGGGCTTCGTATTCGGCTACGTGCTCTTTGTAGAACTGCTTTTTGGCCGCGATCATCTCGGTGCGGTAGGGAACGACGACATCGCTGACCCAGTCCACCGAGCCGGTCTGGTAGGCAAGGACCTGGGCGTTGGAGTCTTCGACGGAGGGGATCGAGATCGAATCGATGGACAGGAGGGACTTGTCCCAGAACAGGGGGTTGCGCTCCAGGCGCATGTCACGCTTGAAGCGCCAGACGGTGAGGTTGAAGGGACCGTTGCTGACCAGCCGCGGCGGCTTGGTCCAGTCCTGCTCCCAGCGGACCCGACCGGTGGTGGTGTCCACACGTTCGTAGGCTTTGACCACATCGGCGCAGATGGGGTAGAAGACCGGGAGCCAGACCAGGTCGAGGAAGAAGGGTGAGGGGCGGATGAGTTCGACGATGAGCGTGTGCGGGTCGGGCGCTTTGGCTCCGACCAGTTCGGTGAACTTGGCGTCGGTCTCTTTCCAGAGGGCTTCGGCGGCGAGGCGGCGGGCCTCGCCGGAGAGGTCTTTGCGGGCGGTGAAGTCGTTCATCGCCCTTTGACGCCAGTCGTAGAACTCTTTGCCACCCTTGATGAGCTGAACCTGGCGGACGTAATCGGCCGCGACGTCGGGGAGCATGGCCCGCTTCCAGGCGTAGAGGAAGTCTTTGGCGGTGACGGGGCTGTCGTTGGACCACTTGGCCTCATCGCGCAGGTGGAAGGAGTAGGACTTCTTGTCGGGGCTGATGTCCCAGCTTTTGGCGACTCCGGGACGGGGTTCGTAGTTGGGGGTGAAGATGTCGGCGCGGACCAAGCCCTCAAAGACCAGGCGTGAGATGCGGAAGTCCTGCATCCACGTCATGGTCTGGTTGTCCATGGTGGAAACGTCGCCGCGGTTGATGATGGAGATGTCGGCCTTGGGAAGGGGCCGGTCGGACCAGACGGAGATACCGATGAGCCCGATCAGGAGGATGAAGGGGACCAGGAGGCGGAGCATTCAGAGGGGAGCGTATCGCGGGTGGGGACGCTGCGCGCTACTTGCACTGCAGGAACGTGTCGGACTTGATGTTGAAGGGCTCATCGCTGAGGGGCTTGAGAAGCGTCAGCAGGTTGGAAAAGAATGCCCGATCGTTGAGGGCGGTGGCCTTTTCGAAGTCGGTGCCGAGATTCTGCGTCGGCCACGGCTTGTTGACTCGGGTGCCGCACAGCAGCACGGAGCTTTCGGCAACTTTTACGATCTGGGCAGCTTCGACGCGCAACGCCTCTTGTCCGACGGGCATCTTGCCCTTCTTGATCTGGCAGGCGCACCAACTCAAGAGCTGGCCGGACATCGTCGCGGCCTGGGTGAGGCTTTCGTTTTGGAGTTGCAAGTTCGGGTTGTTGTTCGTCAGGGCCTCACGGATGATGTCGCCCGCCCGAACCAGAACCTTGACGGGCGCATCGACTCGCTCGCAGAGCTTGCCGATCGCGGAAGCCAATGTACGGACCGCCAGAGGACGGATCTCAAAGCCGGGACGGATAATCTCCATCGCCCGCTTAAGTGCCCGCACTCCGGCATCGGTGACGTCGGTGGTGCTCTTGGGGTCAACGATGACTTCGCCCAGCTTGGCGACCAAGCCCTGAACCCGGTCTGAGGTGATTGCCGGGCTACGGGTGGCGACGGCTTCCATCGTCCGCTCGAGGCCGCTCACCGCCGCGTAGCGCACCGCATCGTTTGCATCTTTGAGCTTTTCTTCCAACAGCGCGGACGAAGCGCTGGTCGCCATGTCTCCGGCTATCCGGAGAGCGTTGACCGCGATCAAGTCTTTGGCACCGGCGTTCTTGTTGAGTTCAGCGATCAGTTTGTCACTGATGTACTGGCGGGTGGCGACGCTGATCCGGGGGTTGCGGAAGGGCCGCAAGAGCTCATCGCGGCTCTTTTTCATGACCGCGGGATCGGTGCTGGAGAGATCGGGAATGCGCGGGGCGAGAAACTTGTCGATCGCCTGCATGTCCTCTGTGGAGAGTGGGCTCTTCTCGACGATTGTCGCGGGAAGCTCCGCCTGCGCCATCGCACGCGACATCGGAAGCAGCATCGCGACGCACGCGAGCATCAAGGTCAGGATTGATCGAAGCCTCATTCGCGCCCTATCACTAGATCAAAGACCGAACAAACACGCGACCGCGGCCGCAAAAGTGCCGCTAGACCAATACCCCCAACCATCCGTGCGGTCCGCACCACCACCATATCCCCATCCGGGGACGGGAAAGCTACCAGTAGCCCCACGACGGGTCAACTCGCTGAGGCACGAAATGGATCCCAACAGACTCAAGACGAGGGGGCCCGGGTGGCCGGACTCTGACCTTTCGGAGGCTGCGGGGGTTGGGTTGCAGCGGCGGCTAGTAGACCTCAAGGAATACCCGGCGAGTCGGCTTAACTTGCTTATGGAGCATGGATCGCTGCCAGGATCGGACATCGGCCATGGCTGCGGAATCGACCTGCAGAAATCTTGAGAGGGCATGGTCGGCCAGAGATGTGGCCATTTTCTGGAAGATCCCCAGCTCCATGCCGGCCAGGCCGCAGACGTAAACCAGGGTCCGCTCGTTGTCGAGGATGGGCAGGAGCGCATCGCGGTGGGTGGTGAGGCGGTCCTGGACGTAGAGGGGGCCGGGGCCGTCGGCCTGTTTCTCGCGGCTGATGGCGGTGATGTAGGTGAAGTTGGGGTGTTCCTGCTGCATCTGGAGAAGTTGGCTGTGGTAAAGCAGGTCTGTGGCGTAGGCGGCACCCATGACCAGGACGATGCGTGAGGGGACTTTTGCGGCTAGAAGCTCCAAGAGCATCCCGCGGAAGGGCGCGATGCCGGTGCCGGTGGCGAAGAAGACGTAGTCGTGTGCCGCGGGGTCTTTGGGGAGGACGAAGCGCTTTCCAGCCGGACCAGTGAGGTGGACCTTGTCGCCGACCTTCAGGTCGCACATGAAATTGGAGGCAACGCCCAGGAAGAGCTTTCCGGTGTCCCAGTGCTCATCGATGGTCCGCTTGACGGTGGTGGCCAGAATGTTGCCCTTGCCATCCTCGCCGAAGGAGGGGGAAGCGATCGAGTAAAGCCGCAGCTTGTGGGGCTTGCCCTTCTCGTCGGCGCCTGGGGGGAGGATGCCGAAGCTCTGGCCGGCGCGGAAGTTTCCGGCCAGCTTTGAGCCCGAGACGTCAAAGGAGACGTGGCGGACGAAGTGGGCGGCCTTGCGTTCGGTGCAGCGTTCGTTGGAGATGCAGACCGCCGTCGCCGGTTCGGCGGGGGAGTGGAGGTGCATCTGCACTTCGGTCAGGGGGATCTCAGGGGTAGAGGCGGTAGGCATCCAGCCATTCTAGAAGGCACCCCCCCGGGGTTCAGCCGCCGCCGGGAGGCATCAACTTCGCCATGAACGGGGCCATCGCCTGCTGCACTGCTATCCCAAACGTCTGCATGTCGGGGATCTTGCCGCTTTCGACATCGGCCGCGATGGAGTTGAGGGACTTGGCCATCGCATCCATCGTGGCGGCCATTTCCTTCATCTCAGGCGGGAGGGCTTCGGGGTCGATGAGCCACTTGTCACCCTGCTTCTTGAGCTTGGTGGGTTCGGGATCGCCCGGAATATTCGCGACGGCGGTATCGCCGGTGACCGTGAACTTTACATCCGACACTTTGAGGCCCTTGAATTCCTTCATGGGTCCTGATGCCATTTGGTCAAGGCCCATAGGGATGGACTGGCCAAACTTGGCTTTGGCCGCGGCGTCGAGACGCTTGGCCGCCGGAATGATCGCGACCAAGGACTTGAAGACCTTGCGGTCGTCCTCGTTGTTCCAGAGCATCCAATCTTCCATCTTCTCCAGATTGCCGGTGGCGACGATGTCGATTACTGCCTGGATCGTCGCTTCGGGTCCGCCGGTCGCGTCCGCAGTGGTAGCGGGCGTGGCCTCGGCGGGTGGAGGCGTTTCGGGCACGATCTCGCCGCGCGAGGGGATGAGTTCGGGATCACCGCCAGTGGCCTTCACGAGCTCGCGGAGGCGGCGGTTGATCTTTTCCAGGCGGGTCTTGGCTTCGCCAGTGGCTCCGGCCGCGTTGTACGCCGCGTCGGCGGTTTTGTACGACTCGCGGGCGGCCTCGACCGATTCCTTGGCCGCGGCCTTGGCTTCATCGCTCTTAGACTTGTATGCGGCGGCATCTGGGAGGGCGGGCTTGGCGGTGGCCAGTGTGTCGAGCGCCTGGGCGTAAGACTGGAGGCCCTGGGCGCGGGCGAGTTGGACGTCGGCGAGGGACTGGTTGGCCGCGCCGATGGTCATCTGGGCGGTGGTCTTCATTTCCGAGGCCGCGGCCTTGGCGGCCGTGGAAGCGTCGGTGTATCCCTTGACGGCCTGTTCGGTCATCGTCTTGAGATCGCCGTTACGGATCTCTTCGATCTTGGTGATGGCCTGCTTGATTTCGTCGGCGGTTTTGGCGGCATCGGCGCGGTCTTTGGCCGCCTTGTCTTTGGCGACCTGGGCGCGCTTGGCGATTTCGCCGCGTTCCTTGGCGAGCAGCTCGCGCTGCTTGTTGAGGCGTTCGATCGAGTTCTGACCTTCGACGGCTTGGGGAGCGGTGTGTGAAGCTTGGGCGTCAAGGGATGCGGACTCCACCTCGAGAGCATCGGCGCGGCGGGTGATTTCGCGGGCCTTGAGCAGTGTCTTTTCACCCTCGGTGGCGGTCTGGTTGGGAATTTGCTGGAACAACACGCCGGCTTCTTGCCGCAGGACTCGGGCCTGGTCGGCCTTGGCCTGAGCCTGGGCCTTGAGGTCGGCCACCTTCTTGTCGATCACGGCCTTCTTGGCTTGCTCAGCCTTGATCTGCTCGGCCTTCTCTTTGTCGGACCTTTCAATCTCCGCAATTTCTTTGGTGGGGTCGTAGGACGCGGAGGCGGCGGCGCTGGAACTCTGGTTCAGGAAGAGATCAAGTCGCGAGCGGATGCCCGAGAGGCTGTTGAGAACGGTGCGCTCATACTCGCCGGCGTTGGTCGCGGGGGGCTCGGCAAGGCCGGCCTGAGACTGTGCGATCAGCAGAGATGCCGCGGCCTTCTGCGAGGCAGAGCCTGCGCGCGAAACGGGCTGAAGCGACTTGATGACCTCGGAATACGTTTGAACCTTGAACTTGTTGGAGCCTGCGGGCGTGCCGAACGGGCTCAGCGAGGCCAGCTGGATGTTCGCCTTCTGGAGCGCATCGGCCGAGACATCCTTCTCTTCGCAGGCCACCATGCTCACGCAAAGCCCGGCCGCCACGAAGAGAACACGTACGCGCGAAAGTACCTGATTCATGATCACGCAGCTCCCTAACCGAAACCGTCTGCCGAGAAATCCACCACCGGCCCGCCGATCAGGCGCGGAACTTCAGTCTAGCACAACCGGGACTTTCCGCCCCGGGTGGTCACCATCCATGGCACCCCCACCCCACCTATCCCCCACCGACTCCCCACCGACCCCTTAGTTCCACCGATCCGACGCTTCCAGCCTACCGGTTCCGGTCAACGGACCGCAGGTTCGGCCTTTCGGTCGGGCTCGATCCCCTTAGGTCCCGGGGGAGTGTACTCGATGGGGTAAACGGGGCGTGGCCGGTACATGGCCTTCATCCATTCGATCGCGTCCGCAAAACGGGCATCCTCGTCGGAGCGGAATACGGGCCGGTAGATGTTGCCGCGGCCCTGCTCTCCCGGAACCTCCGGGTGCTTGAGCAGTGAACGCTCGTTCTGGATCGCCATTTGGAGCAGCGGCGACTTGGCGGGTTCCTCGTAGTTGATCAGAGGCTTTCCGTCGCGCAGCTTGAAGCGTTCCAGGATGAGGAAGTTGGTATAGACGGTGGCATCCGAACCTGGCTTGTCGGTGGCCAGCATGAAACGCCCGGCGTCGGGACCCCCGTGGCACCGGGAGGTGGCACAGGAGTTCTGAAGCCAGCCGCGGTGGACCTTTTCGCGGAACAGCTTCATCGAACGGGGTTGGTCTATGACCTTGACCCGGTCGTAAAGGTTGCGGGCCTGCATCTTGAACATCATGTCGAGCAGTTTGGCCGGGTTGGCCCGGTAAAGGGCGTCGCGGCCTTCGGGGCTGGCCGGGATGAGCGGGTCGCCGGCGTGTTGCTCGATCATGGCCTTGATCGTGTCCCGATCGATGTACATCCGGGGGGGATCGGTGAGGCTGACCTCGAAGACCTTAATGAGGTTGATGTCGTGATCCGAGAGCAGGGGGAAGGCGGGGGCTTCCGGGTTGTCGGCTTCGTCGGGCTTGTGCTTGGGAGGGGGTGGACGCTTGCCGCCGCCTGCCTTGTTGGCCAGCTCCTTTTGGGCCGCGATAAGGTCTTTGAGCCGCAAGGCTTCCCCGCTGTCGGCCTGGACCTCAAGGACGTGGTTGACCTCGAGCAGGGCCGAGTCCCACTGGGCCTTGGAGCGGAGCCACTCGACCAGGAGGAGCAGGCGTTCGACATCTTTGTCTTCGATGGCGGCTCGCATCTGGCGGTACCGCTCGTTGATCGGCGGGAGCATCTGCAGACGATCGACCTGGTTGGCCTTCAGCGTGGTGTTGATGCCGGCGATCTTGAGGATGATCTTTTTGTCATCGCGAGAGACGAGGATGCCCGTGTAGCGCTGGCCGTCGCGCAGGGTCACAACGGCTTCGACCTCTTCGTCGGCGGGGGCTTGGGAGGGGGGTGGTTCTTCAGGCTGGGGCTGGATGGAGGTGCCCAAAGCGATAGCCAGACCCGCGGCCGCGGCGAAGGCCCAGAATCCGGCGGCAATCCGGCTTGCCCCCCTTTTGCGGGTTGTCTGCACCATGATGCGCTCCCAAGGCCCCACTTCCGTCGGACCATTCCACCGATCCATACGGAAGCAAGAGGATACCGGATCAGACGCGGCTCAGCGCTGCGGGGTTCCCTTCAAACCGGGAACGGTGCCGGCCCGGACCTGAGCGGTGGACTGGGCAACGGCATCACCAAGGGGCTCAAAGCGGCCGCCGAGGGACTGGCTGAGGAAGGCCTCGGCGATGCCGAAGAACGCGGCCCGGTTCTCAGGACGCATGAATCCGTGCCCTTCATCGGGATAGACGACGTAAGTGACCGGGACGGACCGGGCCTGCAAAGCCTGGACGATCTGGTCGGATTCGGCAATTTTGACGCGGGGGTCGTTGGCGCCGTGCCCGATCAGCAGGGGGCGGGAGATTTTGTCAACGAAGGAGAGCGGGGAGCGGGACTTGAGGAAGTCGCGGCCTTCGGGAGTTGAGACATCGCCGACGCGCGTCCGCCACATGGCCATGCCGGGCTTCCAGTATTCCGGGATGGATTCCATCAGCGTGACGAGATTGGAGGGGCCGACGATGTCTACACCGCAGGCGAAGGTGTCGGGGGTGAAGGTGAGGCCGACCAGAGCCGCGTAACCGCCATACGAGCCGCCCATGATGGCGATCTTGGACTTGTCGGCGATGCGTTCATCCACGGCCCACTTCACGGCGTCGATCAGGTCATCGTGCATCTTGCCGGCCCACTCACGCCGCGCGGCGTTGATGAAGGCCTTTCCGAAACCGGTGGAGCCGCGGTAGTTCACGCTGAGGACCGCGTAGCCGCGGTTGGCCAAGAGCTGGTGAAGGGAGTTGTAACCCCATTCATCGCGCGCCCAAGGGCCGCCGTGAACAAGCAGGACCATGGGGAGCGGCTTGCTCGGGCGGGTTGAGCCAGTGGGAATGCTGCCCTTGGGGAGGGAGAGGTAGCTGACCATTTCCAGTCCGTCGCGGGACTTGATGATGAGTGGCTTCATGGGCACCAGCGGCTGGTTGCTCAGCGCGGACCGATCGTTGAACAGCAGTACCGGTGGACGAGGCACGGGCTCGCCGCGGCGATACAGGTAATAGGCGTTGGGACCGTCATCATCGTTCACGAGAATCAACCAGGTTTTGTCATCTCTGGAGCGAGACACGACTTCGAAGTCGGGCCCCAGCGCGCTGATGACTTTGAAGTCGTCGCGAATGGACTCATCCAGCACGACCCAATCGGCCTTGAGACGGTTGAAGGTGACAGCCTGGACCTTTTTGGTGGTTGGGTGAACCAGCACGTCGGCGAGGTCCGCGGTCTGGTCTTGAGCGATGAGCGTCTTGCGCCCGCTGGAGAGTTGGATTTCGAAGAGGGCGGCGGTGTCGCGGCCGCGGCTGTCCTGAATGTACATCGTCTGGTTGTCGGCGGTGAAACCGACGGGACCGGATGTCAGAGCGTCTTCGGCGGAGAGGGTGACGGAGGATTCCCACGCGCCGGCGGTGGTGCCGGGGCGGAGCCAGACCTGGCCGCCATCATCGGCGAAGGTCACGGCGTATCGAACCGAGAGGGAGTTGTCTACCACCCAGTCGACGGTGTTTTCGGGGGCCTTCTCGATGAGCGAGCAGGCGCCGGTGGTGATATCGACGTTGAAGAGATCATGGAGGCGCGGGTCGCGGTTGTTGACGGCGACCATCACCATGGTGGGCTGGTCCGGGTCCGTCGCGATGAGGCGCGCCGTTGGGCGGAGGGGCTTGCCGTCGCGGCCGGTAAGCGGCTTGCCGTCGGGGCCGGGGATCTCTTCGAAGGGGGTGAGATCGGTTGCGGCGCCGCCATCAATGGCCGCGGAATAGATGTGCCAGTTCTCATCACCCTCGCGGTCCTGGAGGTAGAGGATGTGCTTGCTGTCTTGCGACCACCAATAGCGGGAGATGCCGCGGCGAGAATCGGTGGTCACCGTGCTGCACTTGGCGGGTTCATCCGCGGGCGTGATCCAGACGTTGAGAACGCTGGCGGAAGATTCGGGCTTTGCCTCCGATTTGGAGGGCGCGAGGAATGAGACCATCTTGCCGTCGGGGCTGAGCGCGGCCCGGGCGCGGTCGGGGTTGCCGAAGAGGACGGCGCGGGGAATGAGGGGCGTTTCGGTCGGTTTGGGCTGGGCGCCCACCGAAACCGTCAACAACGCCGAACTGACTAAGGGCACCCACGTTCGCAAACCAAGGCTCTCCCGGATTCGTGCTTTAGAGTCTATGGGCTCGTGCCGGCCGGGTTGCGGCGGGGGCCACTTGAAAATGGATGCGCCGCACTGGAAAACCCGTCGGAAGTGGCTGGATGGGAGGGATTCGCCGTGGTTGTATCGGACGGTGGCGAACGCGACGGCCCGGGTTGGCCAGCGAGTGGATCGCTATGGCCAGAACCTTTCAACGGGGTCTAACTCGGCAACGCCTCCGACACGCACTGGATGTCAATGTGCCGGCCGTCTGGAAAAACTGCGGTAAGGTGCAACTCTCCA
>Ga0154020_10002522_pt1 | contig 22315 bp, 20 predicted proteins | sample Klosneuvirus_201_FD_109709 | JGI IMG/M metagenome (GOLD analysis project Ga0154020, IMG submission 109709) | Active sludge microbial communities from wastewater, Klosterneuburg, Austria - Klosneuvirus_20160825_MG | ecosystem: Engineered > WWTP > Aerobic digester > Activated sludge | place...
ATCAGCCGCAGCTTGTTCCTGAGCAGCCGGTTTCACGCTTTCCATAGCATCCGTTCCACTAAATACCGCTGTATCGCTAGTTCCACTAACAATTGGATTACCAGCCAAATCTTTGATTTGAATTCCAGCAGTCAAAATATATTTGGAATTTTTCTTTTGATCGGCTGTAGTTAGTAATACTGTTTTATTGCTCTTATCTGCGCTATCCAATTCCGCTTTGGAAATATTCAAAGCTGTTCCCAGAGAGTCGTCTTTGGCACTGAAAGCTGCTTCTGCTCCTGTTACAGGCAGTTTCACACCTTCAGAAAAAGTAACTTTCACTGTGTTTTTAAATAAAGCCACCGCATTCACTACCTTTGGTGCAGTTTTATCATCGGCAGCAGGTACAGCAGCCGCAGCAACTAAGCCGGCTTTTGGAGTAGCACTAACCTCTGCGCTATAGAATTCACTTTCATTACCAGCAGCATCATAAGCAGTTACCGCAAAGTAATATGTAGTGTCATTAAGTAGATTTTTCAAAGTATAAGTCAAAGCATTCCCGGCATCCACAGGCCCTATAGTGTAGCTAGCCTGATCAGATGAGACGGAAGCGGTTCCATAAAAAATCTTATAACCTTTCACGCCGACATTATCAGTTGAAGCGTCCCAACTTAGATTAATCAATTTATCTCCGGCAGATGCTTTAACATTTTCCACGTCAGATGGATAAGCCGTATCCAGCGTAGCCGCCATGGAATTGCTTTCTGGAATTGGCGTTGAGTTGCCCTGTGCAAATGCAGTTCCGACTACCGTGAGATTCAGCATCAAGAGCAAAGTTGTTGTAACTAATTTCTTGTTATTCAATGTAACCATACTTTTTAATTTAATTAGGTTTTTATTTTTTTAAATCTTCACAGTATAGCATAAATGCAGGGCTAATAGAAGGCCTCGCCCAAAATATCCCTGGAAATACTAATTGACGCCAGTGAAAAATGTGGTGGATTCGAACCTCAAAGCTTTCAAAATGCCAAATATACAATATAATTCCTCCAGATAAACCCAGTTTTTTGCTATGAAAATCAAAATCAGTTCCAAAATCCTCAAATCTTTCCCGGGAATTCAATACACCGTAATTCTGATCAAAAATATTGATAATAGCCGCAAAATCTCCAATATCTCCCAACTTTTGCGCGGTTCAGCGGTTGTAGCCAAAAATGAATTGAAAAAAGCCGATAAAAAAGGCTTATTTAGCCAAGTCGCTGAAATCGCCCTTGAAGATGGTTCAACCTTTCTGGAAAGCTATTTGCTCAGCAGCCGCATGAAAAAAGTCCTGGCTGGTAAAGATCTCGAAGGCAAAAACAATTTGCTTAATTTTACCGGTTTTATCTCTTTGAAATTCTTTCTGCCACTTCATGGTTTTGACCTTGATCAGGCCGAACAAGACCATTTCCTAGATTTTTATCTGCCAAAAAAGGGCAAAAAATCGCCTGAATTGGATTTTCTTCCTGAAACCAGAAATTTGGTCCTCTGGTTCCCCAACTTAGTTAATTGGAGTGAAGAGGAAATTGACCATTTTATCGATGAAATTAATCTCAATTTAAACAAATACCTCCACACCAAAATTACTGAAGTCTATCACTTGGATAGCGAACATCCCGAGGTGGATCTGGGCTATCAATCCGAAAAAGAAAAACAATTTTTGGAGCAAAAAGCGGAGGAAGACGTCTTGGCCCCGGTTTTTCAAAAATCCAGTATAGGTGAAAAAAACACCTTGGATAATCCAGTCTCAGGCGAAACAGTTATAGCTGAAATATCACCAGAACTTCCCACAGAAAATCGCACCGAGCCCGTCAAACCAGCCGCTCGCCTCCAACAAATTTTAATTGATCTTATTGGCGAAAACTTCCCAGAATTATCCAGCCTTGATACACCCCAAGACCTGAGTTTATTAATCGAAGTGGAAATCCCCAAAGACTCCACTCGTGGCGATTATTCCAGCAATATAGCCATGAAATTAGCCAAAATCCTCAATCAATCTCCACAGCAATTAGCGGCCCGCATCGTGACACTTCTCCAAGCCAAGCAAGCTGATTTTGCCGATTTAGTTGTCCGCATTGAAGACGTTAATCCAGGTTTTATTAATTTCTATTTAAGCCCTGCTCATTTTTCCAATTGCCTTCAAGACATCCTCAAACTACAGGATCAATATGGCCATCAGGACATCGGCCATGGCCAAAAAATAATGATTGAATTTGGCGCATTAAATATTGCCAAACCCTTTGGTGCTCATCATTTCCTCACCACTGTGATAGGGCAAACCTTGGTTAATTTATACAAAGTTTTAAATTTCCAAGTCCTCAGCGCCGATCACCCAGGGGATTGGGGTACTCAATTCGGTAAATCCATTTATGCTTACAAGAAATGGGGGGATCAGGACACCGTAGAAAAAGACCCCGTCAATGAAATGCTCAAACTTTATGTACGATTTCATGCAGAGTCTGAAGTCGATAAAAGCCTGGAAGATGCAGCTCGTGAAGAATTTTTAAAATTAGAACAAGGGGATTCAGAAAATCTCCAACTATGGCAGTGGATGGTGGAAATATCCATCAAAGACCTCAACCAGATTTACCAAACCATGGGCGTCAAACATGATAGACGCTATGGCGAAGCCAAATACAATCAAGCCTGCCAGGAATTATTGGCAAAAGGAAAACAGTTGGGAGTATTTATCGAAGGAGAAAAAGGCGCTTACATAGCCAATCTGGAAGAAGAAAAACTCCCACCCGCTTTAGTCCAAAAAGGGGATGGAACAAGCCTCTATATTACTCGTGATTTAGCAAGTATTGAGGATAGATTGAAGTCTGAAACAGATTTAAAAGAATTAATTTATGTTGTCGATTCATCCCAAAATCTCCATTTCAAACAATTATTTGCCATAGCCGCCCGTCTGCATGAAGCGGACAAAAATTTCCCCATTTGTAAGTTCCGTCATGTTCCCTATGGCCGCATGAATTTTGCTGATGAGTCTATGAGTACCCGCAAAGGCAATGTCATTTTAGGCGTAGATTTGATCAAAGAAGCGACTCACCGCTCAGAAAAACTTCTCCAGGAAAAATTAGGCCCTGATTTAGAAAGTTTCTCCGCTCCAGAATTGAAAAATCTCACCCAAGGTTTAGCTCTTGGTGCTATCAAATACGCCATGTTAAGCCAGGCTCCCGAATCCGATTTCACTTTTGATTGGGACAAAGTCCTTTCTTTTGAAGGCAACAGCGCACCATATTTGCAATACACCCTCACCCGCGCCCAAAGCATTTTAAGAAAGACAGCTGATTTAAATACCTCTAAAACAGATACCGCTACCAAACACTCTTCCACAATAGATCAAATCTCCCTCTTCTCCCTGGAAGAAATTCAAAAAGCTGATCTCGCCACTGCCGAAATTGCCGCCACCGAATCAACCGCCACCCTTTTTGGACTCCCAGCCGAACAAGCTCTACTCCACCTCCTCCCTCATTTCCCCGCCAAAGTCACGGCGGCCGCCCTCCAATTCAAACCCCATACCTTGACCAATTACCTGCATGAATTGGCTCAGGCCTTCAACTCCTTCTATGGCTCCGTTCCCGTCCTCAAAACCCAACGCCAAGACCTCCTGGACGCCCGCCTGAGTTTAGTCAGAGCCACTGTCCAAGTCCTCAAAAACGGCCTTCAAATACTCGGCATTGCTTGCTTTGAGCGCATGTAACTTCCACTGATATTAATTATGCCAATTTCTACTTCTTTAGCCCGTGTTGATTCACCTGATGATCACCAAAAATTTTCTGATGGTGAACGAGAAAGCGGAATTATTTCCACCCCACATCAGCAACAAACACTCCCCACACAACTATGGGCTCAATGCAAACATGAGGCCATTCAGAGATCCGAAGGACGTCATCGCCTGCAGCAGGAGTCTGCTGGCCTATTAGCCGAAGAAAGCCAAAGACGTGACAAATTAGCTCTTCATCTACTCACCGAGGGGATAGGGGACAACCTTTTGTCCTCAGACCATTCTATGGAAGATAATGCAGAAGACACTCACCTTATTTCTCTGGAAATCGCCCAATCATTTTTCCGCCAATCCGCCATTGATTATTTACGCCAACACCATCTGGCTATCAGGGATTTATATTTGAATCAATTTAGCTTACCCACTACCAAAGACAGGCTAGAAATTATTGCCTCAGTTAGTGGTCTACTTATCGACGCTATATTACCAACTATCCCAAGTGAATTGAGTGATCTCCTTAAAAAAGAAGCGATCAAAGACCCAAATTATCATCAAAAAAACGGTTTAGCCTATTTCCAAGTTGGGCAAATTTACCCCACCGCTAGCGGAAATATTGAACTAAACTCCCCCCAGGATTTCGATAAAGTATATGGCGACCTTTTGGCTGTTCTCAACGGCATCGGGCTTTATAAATGGGAAATTTTACAAGCTAAACAAGCAAAAATTCAAACACAACTAAATCAATACAGATGCACCAATCCCGCCCTTCCACATGCCAATTTTTTTAACTCCACCATTAAAAAACCTTTTCGTCTTTTTCTGCTTCAGGAATATATGCGTCAACAGCTTGAAGCAGCCCTAACTGAAAATCCAATCAACAATGGCTTTAATCTTCTCAACTATGCCAAACAATTTGGCGAAAAAGCACATAGTACAGAGGTATTAGATGCTTTCTATCAGGAGAGATTGAGTAGCCCCAGTATTTATCCTGAGAATTTAGAGCAAATAAATTATAGAGACAGTAGTTCTAGAATTAGTGCCGAAGAAGTTACCTCAAACCACAGTTCTAGCCATCCCCCAACTAGCCAGCCATTCAGCCAATCCACTTTTCCTTCTCACCCCCCTTCCGGCGGCCAGGCTTTCCTAGACAAATTCCGCGAAAATATGCCCAAAGATTTGCCTCTGGCAGATCTTTACAAAGCCATCAGCCTCATCCAAACCATTGCCCAAACCCAGCCCGATTTAGCCGAGATTCTGGTAATGAAACTGGAAACAATAGTTAGAGAGTACAACCCCTTCTATTCAGCTGCCAATTTATCTCCTGGATCAAGCCAAGAATTGCTCGATCTGATCGCCGCAGCCGAATATGAAATTGCCCAATAAATCTCTGCTATTTCCACCAGATTTTGACTTTACAGGCCACACCTCTCTGTCTATAATCCGCACCTCCAGTACATAGTTTTTATCAACGTCATGGCCATTTCCAGCAATCCACCACCAGCTTCGCCATTCAGATATTCACCTCAAATTCCACCTGAATCAACTTATCAGGAGGAACTTAGCCAGAAACTTTATATTGAGCATATCTGGTATGGGTATAAAGAGGCAGCTCGAACACGTGGTGAACAAGCTACCAAGCTAAAAGATCAACAAACAGGGCATTTAATTTCAGAAAAACAGCGTCGTGGTAGTTTTATCGTGGAAGAAAGAGATACTTTGAGATTAATTCAAGGAAAAGAGCTTTCCAAAGAATATTTATCTCTGGAAGAAAAAGCTCTGGAGCAGGCAAAACTTTTTTTTCGTAAAAAAGCAGTCGCTTATCTACTGGCTAACCGTGAGGAGATGGAGAGACTTTATCAGTCTGCGGTCAAATCCACTGTGCACAATATAGTAGCCAGTAAGGACATCTTTCGTATAGTTGGGAAAAGACTCTCAGATGAAATCTTTCCCAGCCTTCCAGCAGAGTCTTTTCAAGCTTTTGAGGATGCTATTAATCAAGAGCCAGGTGCAACCGTGTTTGAGTTAAGCCGAGCCTATCCAGACTATCCGGTGCTTTCTTCGGCTGAAGTTGACTTGGATTGTCTTCAGGATTTAGAGTGGATTTATGGAGATATCCTTGCTTTTATCAGCGGTGTTGGTTACTCAAGATGGAGAAGTATTCAGAAAAAAATAGAGGAAAACCAGGCAGAATCACTCCAATACCAAAATCGCTATCCTGCCCTTCCTAATCCTCAACGCTTAGGTTTTTTAAAAGAGCCTCTTCGTATTTTCCTTTCACAGGAAAGCACTCGCCTAAAACTAGAAGAAACAATAACCGGAGTTGCTGTAGTTGGGGCTGCCAATCTGTCCAGCTATATTAAACAATTTGGAGAAAAACCATTTTTTCTAGAAGAGTTTAAACAATGGTTACAGAGTGAATACAAAAATCTACCTCTATTGAGTCTTTATAAAGTAATTTATTTAATTCAGGCCATTGCCCAAAGTCAGCCTGATTTTGCTGAAGTTATCTTAATCGCTTTGGAAAATATTCTTAGCCAATACCACCCATCCTCGTCAAATCCCACCTATCTAGGACAGCAGCTTACTGATCTGGCCACAGTGATAGACTTGGAAATGAAGCAACCTTCAAGAAAATCCTCTTAAACGCCTTCCCCCTTCACAAAAAAAGCCTTGAATCATTTCGATACAAGGCTTTTTTAATATCTTCAATAATTAAGCAGAGTGAGCAGTCCCATGATGACCTCCAGCACGGAATTTTTCTATCTGACCTTTCAAGCAATATTGGAATAAAACATAGAAAGTCCCAAGCAATCCACCAATCACAGCCCCGGCTAATTCAATACCAAATCTACCTACCACCGCAAAGATAGCTAAAAGCACCGGCATCAATACCATTGAGAGCACCATGCCAATCAAACCTATCAACAGATAATTTCCAAAGATTGTCATACTTAGCCCTTCAGACAATTCCAAACTTTTTTTCATAGCTCCATCTGGAGTAGGTGCCTCAGCAGACCAGAAAATTGCGTAAGAAAGTGAGGAATTAACAATCTTCTTGAAGAAGACAAATACATAAACTATTAGTGCAATTGGCAAAAGCATTGTCAAAGTTGCAGATAGTGCAGGAGCAAATGGCAAGACCAAAGCGACAACAGCCATATAAGCCAGCATTACCCATCCACCAGTAAAAATAAATAATTTAATTGCCAATCTAATCGCATCGACAAGATGCTTTTCCACAAAAGATACCAAAGCTTTCAAATCAACCTTTTTCCCATCAAATACTTGTCCAGCAGCTCTGAGTAACAGTCCAGTTCCAATCAACCCTATTACAGCGGACAGAACCCCAAATAAAACGGAAACAACCATCACTCCAATCACTCCAGAAGAAGCCATGGCCAGCGAAATCGGCATCATCACAAAGTTTTGAATTACCGCATTTACCAACATTGGCGCCAAAAAAAGTCCTATCAACAGCACCGGCTGCTTTTTCAACAAGTCCAATGCCGCCATAAAGACACTCTGGAACTTGATCATTTGCATCTGATTAATCAGACCATTCATATCGTTTTTGTGTGAGGTTTCCATTTGATAGGTTTTTATATAATTAGCTTGGCCGAATTATAGCAAAACCCAAACAAACCACAACTTGAAAGAGCGGATTACCTCCGCTTACCTTAATTTTCTTTTGGAGGCGGCACCCGGGATCGAACCGGGGAATGACGGTTTTGCAAACCGCTGCCTTACCGCTTGGCTATACCGCCTTAAATTTTGCTGTTCTTTAACTAATGGCGGAGAGGGAGGGATTCGAACCCTCGCGGCCAGTTGCCCGACCCTACAGGATTAGCAATCCCGCCCCTTCAGCCTCTTGGGTACCTCTCCAGGTTTAGTTTAACAAGTTTCAGCAGATTTTCTAAAGATCGATTGCCGCGTTATATCCATATATAACTCACGCGCCTCGGCATATTAATATGAACATTTTAAAAATGCAAAAATTTTGTCCAAGAAGCGCCAGAAAATCAATTTCTTTGAAATTAGCCAAAAGGTCTTGAAAAAATAAAATATCCCATTATATTCATAGCGCAAAATTTTAACTAAACGCATATGGTAGGCGAAAAAGGCAGTAATTACATTGAGGGAGAAGTCCAAAATACCATTTCCAATTATTACCTTGTTCAAACAAAGGGGCATGGAATGATATCTTTAGTTAGAAATGAATTTACTATTGAAAAAGACCCATTACGTGAGCATTTAGGCGCTTATACTAAATTACTATTAGAAGTTTTAAATGATGGGAATCCAGAGCTAGATTTTCGTATCGTCCAGCTTACTCAAGCCTCCGCACGTGAGCAGTTTGAAAAATGCTATGCTGATTTGTTGAAGAAGGGACAGGTTTCCATGCCGGAAGGTCTGTCAGATATCACTCCTCCAACAATAAAGTTGTCTGAATATTCAGATGCCAAAGTCAACGGTCATCACAAAAGAGCAGACGTTATATCCACCTCTAAGCCAAATGGATCTAATGGTGGGACAGCAAGTCATTCAGCTCATCCACAGATAGCCCATAGCGACACATTGCAATAATTGAGAGCCAGCTAAATTTTTATAGACAGCAAACCGGAAAGGCAATAAAATCTCCTCAATGAAAAAAGTTTTCCGATCAATTTGGTTTCCGGCTTTAATATTGATTCTAGCTTTTACAGCAGGATTTTTAGCCAAGTCGCTGTTTTTCGAAACTAAATCTACGCCAATAGTGAGAAATTTACGTCAACAGGATAACAATTATAAATACATAGATCCGCTTTTGCTTTGTAGAACTTTAGGACTGCCACCTTCTCCTGAATATACCAAATTGCAGGCCCAAATAAATAGTCACATCTCTGTTATGGGTAGCAAAGTTCAAGGCGTCTCTGTACTTTTTCGCGATTTAGAAAAAAGTACTGGCTTCGGTATCAATGAAAATGCTGAATACGCCCCTGCCAGTTTATTGAAATTGCCTCTCCTTATTGCTTATCTAAAAGCCTATGAATCAGACCCAACTCTTTTGGACAAGAAGCTGGCTATTGCAGATGGTACTGACTTGATTAGCCAACAAAATTATCAACCAGCCCAGTTTGCCAAACCAGGACAAGCCTATACTGTCCAAGATCTGCTCAATTATATGATCATCTATTCCGATAATAATGCAGCTGCTCTACTGGATAATTATATTCAGCCCGAGCTAAAAAATACCGTTTACAATGATTTAGGTTTAACCGTTCCGCCAGAGAGTATGACCGTGGATTTTATGTCAGCAAGGCTATATTCCTATTTTTTCAGAATACTTTTTAATGCTACTTATATAAGTCCGGAACTTTCTGAGCAGGCCATGGAACTTTTGATCGAAGCCCGTTTCCCCGATGGCATCGAAGGCGGCGTTCCCAAAGGCATCCCCATCGCTCAAAAGTTTGGCGAAAGAAAAATCAAGGTCAATGATAATTCCAATAAAGGCTCTTTTTACAATGAACTTCATTCTTGCGGAATTGTCTTTTACCCAGAGAATCCCTACCTCCTCTGCATTATGACCAAAGGAGATAATTTCAGTGATCTTTCACAATTAATTCAGAGTATTTCCAAAACAATTTACCAGCAAGTAGATCAAGACAATCGCTAAAATTCTTCAAAGAGTGCCACTCATGTATAGAGCCTGAGGCTTTTTTAGCTTTGATTAGCCTCCAAAATACTCGGCACAAAGTAGAGTATAGGTGTCAAAGCCAACAATACCAGCGAGACATCGACTAAAAATGGTGCCACAATTGTCGCCGCTGCATACATAATTATCGCCAGCCAGATGCGCTTAAACTCTTTTTTACGATCAGCAAGAGGAATATCCTCGCTCATCAATTTACTCTTAAAAAATACATGCCGAATAGTTAGAGCAAAACTCATAGTTGCGAGCAGCATCACCAAAGCATACATCATTACTACGGCAGGATTTTTGGGATAATCCCCAATTAAAGCCGTAGTGAAGGGCATCAAAGTTATAAAGAAAAGCAGCAGGTTATTAAACCAAAGCAGCTTCCAATCGGCGCGATTGAAGTTATGGAAAAAGTGATGGTGATTTACCCAAAAAATTGCAATTGTCACAAAACTTATTACAAAACCCAGAAATTTTGGCCCCATAATCATCAGATTATTCAGAAAAGTTTGCAGCGAGCCATCCATAAGTTCAGGAGCCTTCAATTCGAGCACCAGCAATGTGGCGTTAAAAGCAAATATACCATCACTAAATGCCTCAATACGCTGTGTACTACCGACATTAGCATGGAGGTTGGGATTTTTCAGTAGGGACATGGGACGTCAATTACAAAGTTCTAAGCTGATGGAGAGGCATGGGCGACCTTAGAACCCCCTCTTTTATACGATCAAAGTGGCCACAAGCGCGATAATGAGGTAGCTGATCAAGTTGGAAAAGCTATCTGAAAAGAATCTTTTCCATGCAAGACTACCCTCAGATTCTCCCCAGAGGATGTTTTGTCCAATCATTGGAACAGTGAAAGCTATCCAAATGGAAATAACATAAAAATAGACAGCATTGGCTGGCCCGCCGTTTTGAACAGTGTAGCTTGTCACAAAAGCGATGAAAAACGAGGTCACAAAAGAAAGCACGGTTTGTGCTAAATAACTTTTCCACATTTTGGGTTTTGCCTCCCTCATTAATTTTTCTTTTTGGTCTTTTGATAGCTTGTCGAAGCCTAGGTGTTGCATGTGCCACCTTCCCATAGGTGTTGAACCTGAATACCAAAGGGTACCCACAATCGCACTGATCACCGCTCCCAAAAAACCTACTAAAAGAATTGTTGCCATGCAAAAATCGTTAAATTTATACAAAACCATTATAAAACACTAGCTCTAAAAAAGAAACAAACTGGCGTTGCACTGCTGTAATGGCGGAGAGAGAGGGATTCGAACCCCCGAGGAGCTTGCGCCCCTAACGGTTTTCAAGACCGCCGCGTTCGACCACTCTGCCATCTCTCCGTGTCCATATGAGTCAAAAGCGCTGGCATATTAACCAACTTTTGTTCTGACTTCAAGAAAAATTTAATAAATCTTCAGCAAAGCTTTATCTTCTTGACCTATTTTATGATCAAATCATTAATCAAAACACAGATGAACAATCAAAACAACACTCCTAAAATACCTCTTGGAGATCTTCAAATTTACCCAGACTATCAGCTCCTACAAGCCTCCAATGGTCATCACCTTCAACTTCGCCGCAAAGAATTCCAATTACTCAAATTCCTCACCAATAACCTCAATCGTGTCATCAACAAATATGCCATAATGGATCTGGTCTGGGATTTAAACGGTTTTTCTGGAAGCAATACCCTGGAAGTTCACCTCAGCAATCTCCGCCGCAAACTCAGTCAACTTTCCCAGCAAGTTCGCATCGATACCATTCGTGGCGTGGGATATCGACTGGTCTACAATCCTCTCCAATTATAAATTTCTCAAGTACTTCACTAACTCATCCAATTGTCTGTCAAATTTCTTCTCATAGTCCTCTTTTAGAGGCACAACTTCTCGATCTGGGGTTAGCCCCACTTTATTGATACTACGTCCACTTGGCGCCATCCATTTAGCTATGGTAAAGCGCAAACTTGAACCATCCGGCAAGGGATCGACCTCCTGTACTGTACCTTTTCCATAACTAGTTTCTCCCATCAGTAAGCCGCGTTTCAAGTCCTGTATAGCCGCCGCCACAATCTCTGATGCAGAAGCCGAACCTTTGTTTATCAATACGATTAACGGCAAATCCGGGAATTGAGCATTACCAGAAGTCTTTAGCTTCTCATTATTTTTCACCTCCCTATATTCAATTGAAACAACTTCTTTTTCACCGCGTATAAAAGCCGATAAAATATCCACCGCCCCTTCCAGGTAACCCCCACCATTGAAGCGCAAATCCAAAATAATTCCTTTGGGATTCTTCAATTTTATCTCATTCATTGTCTTGTTGAACTCCATTCTAGTATCATCGCTGAATTGATTGATTTCCACATGCCAAATACCTTTTTCAACTTCTTTACTTCGCACACTTTCTACAGTTATGGTGTCGCGAATAATCTTTAATTCCAAAGGCGCTTTTTGATCTTTTCTCAGCAAAGTTAGTTTCACTTCAGTCCCTTTCTTTCCTTGTATTTTCTTGACCGCCTGATAGAGCGTCATATCAGCCACAATTTCTTCATTAATTTTCACAATCACATCATCCGGCAGTAGCCCCGCTTTTTGGGCTGGGGAATCTTTGATAGTGGAAATCACCGATAATAATTGATCACGCACTGTTAATTCAGCACCAATTCCCTCTAATTCCGCATTCAAACTCTCATTGAATTGCTCAGTTTCCTCCGGAGTCATAAACTCACTATAAGGATCATCCAAAGCCGAAACCATCCCCTTTACCGCTCCCTGACTCAGTTTTTCAATATCCAAATCATTTACATGAATATACTTTTTTTGGAGAATATTTTTAACCAATCCCATCGTTTTCAGATTCAAATCCGCTTTCAACTGATTGTCCTGTCCCACCCCCAAAATACTGCCGGGATTGGTCCCAGAAGTCACGCTCAGGCTATGAGTAGGCAAAGAATTCCCCACCAACAATCCACCGGAAAATACTAAGCCAAAAACAGCAATATAACTGGCAATACGAGTACTTTTTTTCATATTAACTTAAACTTATTTAGGTTGCGCCGATTATACACTAACCGGTCTGATTTGTATTCTTTCTATGGACTTGGCTAGTCCAGTTTTTTTATCTGTTTCCAGGAGTAAAGCATTAAAAACAGTATCTCCTTCTGCCACCTCATGTTTTACCGGCATTTGAGTCAAAAAATTCTCGATAATCGCTTTTTTATCAGCACCAATAATCGAATCAATCACCCCCGTCATTCCTACATCGGTTAAATAAGCGGTTTGTTTAGGCAAAATCTGCTCATCTGCCGTTTGAATATGTGTGTGAGTCCCATAAACTAAACTAACTTTACCATCCAAAAAATGCCCCATGGCCAGCTTTTCTGAGCCGGTCTCTGCATGCATATCCAAAACTATCGCTGCCAAATTTTTGCCTAGTATTAGCCCATCTTTAGCGGCTTTTTCTAAAATTATTTGAATTTTCTGAAAAGGATCATCCAGATTTCCTGGCATGAACACACGGCCCATCAAATTGATAATCATTACTTTCTGTTTCCCAACCTCAATCACCGCATAACCTCTACCAGGAGCCCCTTCCGGATAATTAGCTGGACGTATCAACGGATAATCAGGCTTTTCCATATGCTTAAAAATCTCCTGTACTCGCCAAATATGATTGCCACTGGTGAAAAAATCCACTCCATAGTCGCGCATTTCTTGGATCTTACTATCGGAAACTCCCTTGCCATGATGGACATTTTCCGCATTAGCTATTACTAAATCCACTTTTTTCTTTTTCTTCAAATCCGGTAGAATTTTCGCCAATGTTTGACGGCCAGGTCTACCAAATACATCGCCAATTACCAATATACGCATAGATACTTTTTAGATTGGGCTGCATTATAAGCGCTTTTTAAGAATTTTTAAAGAAAATTTCAGCTTCAGTTCAAATCAAGCATGTATAAATGAAATATATTTTCCACACCTGTACAGTGTAATATCTTGACGGTGAGTATTCACTCACCTATCATTTGGGCAAATTAAAAAATTATTTAACCAAGTTTAATTTTATGGCTATCACATCAGAAAAACAAAAGGCAGTCGAATTGGCTCTTTCCCAGATCGAACGGTCTTTCGGCAAAGGTTCTATCATGAAAATGGGCGAACAAAACACTATCGCCATAGAGACTTTCTCCACAGGCGCGCTTTCTTTAGACTTAGCTCTAGGCGGGGGAGTACCAAAAGGCAGAATTATCGAAGTTTATGGTCCGGAAAGTTCTGGTAAAACCACTTTGACTCTCCATATGATTGCCGAGATCCAAAAATCCGGTGGAATGTCAGCTTTTATTGACGCCGAACACGCTCTCGATCCTGAATACGCTCGCAGAATCGGCGTTGATCTAGACTCTCTCCTTGTTTCACAGCCAGATAGTGGGGAACAAGCCTTAGAAATAGTTGAAACTTTAGTCCGCTCCAATGCTATCGATTTAATTGTTATCGATTCAGTAGCAGCTCTCACGCCAAAGGCCGAAATCGAAGGTGAAATGGGCGATTCACACATGGGTTTACAAGCCCGTTTGATGAGCCAAGCCTTACGTAAACTCACTTCAGCCATCAGTAAATCCAAGACAACTGTCGTTTTCATCAATCAGCTACGTATGAAAATTGGTGTAATGTTTGGTAATCCAGAAACCACTACCGGAGGAAATGCTTTGAAATTTTACTCTTCAGTTCGTCTAGAAATTCGTTCCATTGGCAAACTAGAAGAGGGAACGGGCGATGAGAAAAACTACACAGGTAGTCGCGTCAAAGTGAAAGTAGTTAAAAATAAGGTTGCACCTCCTTTCAAAGTTGCAGAATTTGACATTATGTACAACAAAGGTATTAGCCGTGTCGGCGACATGCTCGATCTGGCCGCCCGTTATGAAATTGTCAAAAAAGCCGGGGCCTTCTACAGTTATGGTGAAAATAAAATCGGTCAAGGGCGTGAAAACACCAAGACTTTCCTCACTCTCCCAGAAAACAAGAAAATCCTTCAATCCATTGAAAAAGATGTTCTCAAAGCCGCCAAAGTCGAAGCTGCAACTCAAAAGGGGCAATTACCCACAGACGCCTCTGCTGCACCAGTAGCTTCAGCCGATTTAGAGCCAGTTAAAGCTGCTAAATCAATTCTGGAAAAGAAATAATTATTAATCATTACAAGTCCCCTTTAGTTTTTGCCATAGCACTAATTGAAGGGGATTTAAAAAATAAAAATGAATCGCCATCAACAAAAACTAATAACATATTGTTACGATTTATTGGCCAAACGCCGCTATTCTATTCGCGACATGGTCAAAAAACTGGAAGCCCGCAACAATAAATATGAAACCCTATGTACAGATCAGGAATTGCAGGAAGTCCTAGAGTCTCTCTGCAAAGCCAATCTCCTCAATGACCAAGACTACGCAGATTTCTATTTAGATTGGCAAATCCGCCGTAAACCAGTTGGAAAAATCAAAATCCGCCAACAACTACGGCTCAAAGGCATAGATGAAAATCTCATCGCCCAAGCCCTCAACAAAGCCGCGCTCGATGAATTCACCCTAGCCAAAAAACTACTAGCCAAAAAAGCCCGATCCTACCCCAGCCAACAGCTCAAAGACCCAAAAGTTCGAGCCCGCCTACTCCGTTTCCTGGCCAGCAACGGCTACAACTCCGCCACCGCCTACAGCGCCCTCAAAGACCTGAGCCACCCTTTGGCCGAGTGAATTGATTTTATTTCCCCTCCAGACCTTTACTTCTCACCCCACCTCAGGTAAATTAATAACGAAAAATGGATTAGTAAAAACTAATTCGGGCTATTTAACGCGCATAAATTATGCAATCACAATTTCTCGCCGCCATCAACCAACTTTGCGATGAAAAAAACATTCCCAAAGATCAAATTATCGAAACTATCAAAGCTGCTGTTCGTGCTGCTTACCGCAAGGACTACGGCAATAAGGATCAAAATATCGATGTAGATTTGGACGAAAAACGCGAATTAATTACCATTTATTTGGTCAAAGAAATCGTCAAAAAAGTCGAAAATCCGGATGCTCAAATTCTACTCAAAGAAGCTCAACGTTACAATAAATCCGCCAAAGTTGGAGGAGAAATTAGAATTGACGTAACTCCACTGGAATACGGTCGCATCGCTGCCCAATCAGCCAAACAGGTGATTATTCAGAAAATCCAAGAGGCTGAACGCGATATCATGTACAACACCTTCAAAGATCGCGAAAATGAATTGATCAATGCCATGGTTCAACGTGTTGAATACGGCTCAGTTCACGTCAATCTCGACAACAAGCTCGCCACTATTCTCACGCCAGATCAGCAAATCCCCCGAGAGAGATATTATGCCGGCCAGAGAATCAAACTCTATCTGGATCGTGTTATCAAAACCAGCCGCGGCCCTCAATTAATCATTTCCCGCAATCATCCCAATCTGGTTATGAAATTGATGGAATTGGAAATTCCTGAAATCAAAAGCGGCCTAGTAGAAGTCAAAACTATTGCTCGTGAAGCCGGCGTCCGCTCAAAAATTGCCGTCAGTTCCAATGACCCTAAAATTGACCCAATCGGCTCATGTGTAGGCCAAAAAGGTGTTCGTGTCCAAAATGTCATGGATGAGTTAAATGGCGAAAGAATCGATATCATTCACTGGTCAAATGACATTGAGCAATACATTCGTACAGCTCTAGCCCCTGCCAAAGTTGCGGCATTGGATTTGAACAAAGAAGAAAAACGCGCCAAAATTTATGTAAACCCTGATCAAAGACCTTTGGCCATCGGTAAAAATGGGCAAAATGTTCGTTTGGCCTCACGTTTAACCGGCTATGAATTGGATATTCTAGACATCGCCGAAATGACTCGTGGAGATGCTCAGGCTGGAGAAAAAGTTGCAGCAATCAAGGATTTACCAAATATTTCCGCTGAATTAATTGAAAAATTGGAAGCAGCCAATATGACTATGGTAGAACAACTAAAAGGCCTCTCTGTAGCGGATCTAGCCGGCATCGAAGGCGTTGATGAAGACGAAGCTCAACTATTGGCTGAAGAGGTATCTAAAGCCAGTTAAATCAAACAAAATCTACTTTTCCAAAAGAGTCAGCCTCAAAGCTGGCTCTTTTTCGTTATTTATGCTAAAATATTAAGATAAATTTTCGATCATGATAGATCCAAAAAGTCTTATAGATCCGGGGAATGAAGAAAAAGCAGCTGTAGCGGCTGTAAATCCAGCCGAACCCGTTGCAACTTCTTCAGATCAGCCTGTCACTACTTCTGCTCTCCCTCCTGCAGATACCTCGACTGTGGATTTAGCCAGTCCCGAAGAACTGCAAAAAATGGAATCCGGATTGGCTAAAATCAATCGCCAGGGCAAGGAAAAGGCTACTCAGGAAAAGGCTGCCTCCATGGGTATGAATTATGTTGATATCAACACCACGCCCATCAACCCCGATTTACTTAAATTAATAGCTCCAGAAGTCGCCAAAGCTAATTTGATTATTCCTTTTTATCGACTTGGAAAAAAACTACGAGTTGCTGTAGCCCATCCGACCAATCCCGCCACTCGCGAAGTGATCAATCAGCTCAAGTTGCAGGGCTATTTGATCAATATCAATCTCTCCTCTGACGAAGCCATTATCGAGGCACTCAAGGCTTATGAGAGCGATCAGTACAAGGTCAAAAAAGAAATCAGCACCGAATTGGATGAGGCCAAAATCAAGAATTTGGAAAATGAATTAGCTGAGCTGTCCAAGTTAGGAGAGAAAATTAAAAGCGCTAATTCCGAAGAAGCTGTTTACATGATTTGTGTGGGAGCGCTTCGGGCAGGGTCATCGGATATTCATTTGGAGGCGGAGGATAAGTATGTTCGCGCTCGTTTTCGTGTGGATGGGCTTTTGCATGAGGTTTTCCGCATAGACAAAAGTATCTGGGCTAATTTATCCAGTCAATTCAAATATCAATCCAAGCTCAAGGTGAATATCAGCAATATTCCCCAAGACGGGCGTTTTAATTTCCAAGTAAATGATCGCAAAATTGACGTGAGAGTTTCAGTTTTGCCTACTGAATTCGGCGAGAGTTTTGTGATGAGACTTCTGGATTCAGGCAGGCATTTAGTGACTTTTGAAGAATTGGGTTATAGCGGACAATATTTACAAAAAATCCAGAAATTAACGGAAATTTCTCATGGAATGATTCTGATGACCGGTCCTACAGGTTCAGGTAAAACCACCTCGCTCTATACCATGTTAGCGAAATTTAATAATCCACAAGCCAAAATAATCACCCTGGAAGACCCTATCGAATACCATTTGGAAGGAATTTCTCAGAGTCAAATCAATGAAAAAGGCGGCTATACCTTTGCCAGCGGCCTGCGCTCCATCCTCCGTCAAGATCCAGAAGTAATCATGATCGGTGAAATCCGGGACCTGGAAACCGCTGAAACAGCCTCGCAGGCCGCCCTGACAGGCCACGTCCTGCTCTCCACTCTCCATACCAATTCCGCCATTGAAACCATTCCCCGCCTAGCCAATATCGGGCTCCCAGCCTTTATGATCGCCCCATCCCTCCATGCCATCATCGCTCAGCGCCTGGCCCGCCGAATCTGCCCAAATTGCCAGGAGCAAAAGCCAATTCCTTCCGCTCAATTGGATGAAATCAAAAAAGTTATCGAAACTATCAAGTCCATCCGCCCATCTGAAACAGTCGCAATCCCAGACACCCTACCAGTAGCCGCCGGATGCGATATCTGCAGCCACACCGGCTATAAAGGCCGAGTAGCCGTAGTAGAAATGGTAGATGTTGATTTCGAAATGAAAGATTTAATCATGAACAAAGCCAGCATCACCAAAATTATCGAATCAGCCCGCCGCAAAGGCATGATAACCATGCATGAAGATGGCATACTCAAAGTCATCCAAGGCATTACCACTCTCGAAGAAGTTCATCGAGTAACTTCAATCAGCTAAAGTCTGCCATTTCAAACTGGAATTCCGCCCTATCAATCCATTGATTTCCAATCCACTCAGGCTGGTCAGCATCAATTCACGATTCAACTCTGCCTGAATTTCAATCTCATCAGTAGAAAGGGGATTTTGCTTAATTAAATCCCACAATTGCCTTTCAGGCTTAGTTAAATTCAGTCCTCTAATTGTGGAGTTTTTTGTAGCAGCAATTAAATTCCGCTCTACCAAGTTTTCCATAACATCACTTACACAATCAACCAAAGCCGCTTCTCCTTTTTTAATCAAATCATTACATCCCTGACTTTGCAGCCGTCCTGGATCACCCGGAAATGCCATAATTTCCTTGCCCTGCTCCAAAGCATGCCTAGCCGTAATCAAAGCCCCAGACCTCCTAGCTGCCTCCACTACTATAATTGTATGGCACAAACCAGCAATTAACCTATTCCTCTCTATAAACTGAAATTTCAAAGCCTCAGCTGTCACTGGATATTCAGAAATAATCGCCCCACCAGAGGCCAGGATTTTCTCAGCTAAATTTTGATGACTAGAAGGCGTGACTCTAGCGATACCAGAAGCCAACACCCCAATAGTTTCCCCCCCAGCCTGCACCACCCCACTATGCGCCGCCGCATCTATACCAAAGGCCAAGCCACTGACAACCGTAACTCCAATATTCGCCAGTGACCTAGCAAGACCAAATGCCAATTTCTCACCCTGCACTGTAGCCTTCCTCATGCCAACAATAGCCACTCGATTGATCAAAGAATTCAACTCCGCCCCACGACGATAAAGTAAAAATGGAGGCTCACTAATGTTTTTCAATTCCTCCGGAAATTCCGGGTTTTTCCAATCCACCAAAAAAATATCCTGCTGCCATAATTTATCCATACTCTTATTCAAATCCAATTTTCCTCTCAGCCTAACCACCGCTTGACCAAAATCCACTCCCACCCCAGCCCGCTGCAGCTCCGCCAACGATGCCTTTTCCCAAGCATATTGAAAATCCCCAAAAAACTTCCAAATCTTCTTTAGCTTTTGATAAGAATTCCCCTCAATGTGCCAAAAGGCATGTATGTGTTTGCTCATAGTGTCGCCACTATAGCCAAGTCAGATTAAGCCAAGATTAAATCCAGCTTAAAAATTTTTAAGCATATTCCCCAACCTTTTTATCATCCACTATTTTCCCAGCCTCCAATTTCACCACCCTTCTCTTCAAAAAATTAACAATATCCTTATTATGCGTGGTCAAAATTATGGAAATCCCTTTTTTATTGATTTCCTGAAAAAGTTTAACAATTTCCAAGGCCGTTTTCGGATCCAAATTCCCCGTCGGCTCATCAGCTACAATCAAACTCGGCTCATGCACCAGCGCCCTAGCAATAGCCGTTCGCTGTCTTTCCCCACCAGAAAGTTGAAAAGGAAAATGCTTCTGCTGCTCAGCCAGCCCAACAATTTTCAAAACTTCTTCCACACGATCTTTGATTGCTGATTTCTCCACTCCACAAACTTCCAGAGCAAAAGCCACATTTTCAAAAACCGTTTTCTGCGGTAACAACCTATAATCCTGAAAAACCACCCCAATTCTACGTCGATAATATTGCAATTCCTTTGGACTCATCTCGGTAATTCGATATCCATCCACAGTGATATTTCCCGATTGAATCTTTTCTGATCCTATCAATGAATAAACCAAAGTAGACTTTCCCGCCCCGGACGGACCAATAATTGAAACAAATTCCCCAGGCGTAATACTCAGAGACACATCATTCAGTACTTTTTTTGTTTTATAGCGTTTAATTACTCTATCAAAGATTATCATTGCTTTGTTTTTAAGTATTTTGATCTTATCATATTGGGCTTTAAATCCAATCTTTTCGCCACACCAGACACGCCTCTCCAGACGACCAATCAAACGACTAATCAAATGATCAGGCGACCGTAATTATTTGTGATACTTGTCATGTATTTCGCGCAATCGGCGATTAGTCAGGTGAGTATATATCTGGGTAGTTGTAATTGAACTATGCCCCAACATTTCTTGAACTGACCGAATATCTGCACCATTTTTCAACAATTCTGTAGCAAAACTATGTCTGAGTTTATGAGGCGTCACACTTTTCACCAAACCCGCTTCCCTGGCATAATTTCGAATCAAATATTGCACCATTGTCGATGTAATCCGCCTATTTTCATCATTGCCAATCTGAATGGCCGATAATTTTTCTTTTCCTCTGCCGTGATTGATAAAAGCGGGCTTCCATTCATCATCTCTGGCTTTCAAATATTCCAAAAGCGCTTCAGCCGCATCTTTTGATAAAAAAACAATTCTATATTTACTTCCTTTTCCCTTAACTCTAAATTCTCTGGTCTCTAAATTAATCTGATCGCAGTCCAAGCCCACCAATTCACTTATACGCAAGCCGGTAGAGTAAAGTGTCCTCAAAATAGCATAATCCCGCAGCCCGCTGATTTTAGAGCGATCAACAACTCCAAACAAAGCATTCACCTCATCTCTTTCCAAAAAATCCACCGTTCTATCCGGCAATTTCCCCAATTCAATCTTTTCCGGTGCCATAGTTTGATAATCCTGCTTGATCAAATATTTCAAAAATGCCCGCAAAGCAATTAAATGATAAGACTGAGTTTTAATAGTTAACAAAGGCTTTTTCTGCTCATCAACCAGCCTATTTAAATACAGCCGATAATTGTTCACCAAGTCCAAGTCTATTTGTTTAATCAAGACCTCCCCACTGGCAAATTCCATCAGCCTATTCAGATAATGTCGATAATTCTCCAGAGTTTTAGCCGATTGATTCTTGGTAATTTCCGAATATTCCAAAAACTTTTTCACGGCCGCGCGTAAGGTCAAAGACGTTTTTTTACTTTTTGTTTTCATCACTTCTATACTAACATTTTTGCCAACTTCCGAAAAACCATTATACTAAACTCACTTTAAAGCCAAAGTCCTATGCTTTGTCCCAAATGTAAACATGATGATACCAGGGTGCTGGATTCGCGCGATACCAATGAGCAAAAAGAAATACGCCGCCGCCGCGCCTGCAACAAATGCAATTTCCGCTTCACCACTTTCGAACGCGTTGAATACACCAATTTCGTAGTGATCAAAAAAGATCAGTCCCGCGAACCCTATGATCGCCAAAAGCTGGAATTCGGCATCTGGAAAGCCTGTGAGAAACGCCCAGTCACTGTCGAACAAGTCACTGAACTCTTGGAAAAACTGGAAACCAAATGGGCTAATCTAGGCAAAGAAGTAGCCACCAAAGTCATCGGCGAAGACGTCATGAATTCCCTCAAAGAAATCGACGAAGTAGCCTACATCCGCTTCGCCAGCGTCTACCGCCAATTCAAAGACATAGAAACCTTCAGAAGAGAATTTTTGAAGCTGTTGGGATAGGCGGATGTTAGCATGTAAAATTGATTTTTCGCAATAAGCCTGCTAACATAGGTCCTATTTTAAAATTTATAATTATGAATGAAAGACCTGCTTCCGATAAATTAATGGGAATATTTGCTGGAGCCGAGTTTATTCCTGGGCAACATCCTTTGATGGTTATTTACCGTGAATTGAGTGACTGTGACGATGAATCTGAGCAACATGCCTACCTGCAAACCATGATACCTGTAACTGCTGATATTGATTTAATCGAAAGGTCATTGGAAGAAATGGAGAGGGAATTAAAGGAAAATCTCAGTATTAATTCTGTGCATGGCTTTATCATAGAAAGTATTGCTATCTTTCGCGATTATTTACTTTCTTATCGCCGATTTTTAGAGAGTAGCCCATTGAAAATCAATCCAATTATTATGGCATCTCGCCGCAGATTACTTAATAGTCTTTTGCCGCCTGTCAGAACTAAAAAATAAAACAGCTGTCTGCTGC
>Ga0154020_10002523_pt1 | contig 22301 bp, 18 predicted proteins | sample Klosneuvirus_201_FD_109709 | JGI IMG/M metagenome (GOLD analysis project Ga0154020, IMG submission 109709) | Active sludge microbial communities from wastewater, Klosterneuburg, Austria - Klosneuvirus_20160825_MG | ecosystem: Engineered > WWTP > Aerobic digester > Activated sludge | place...
ACCGTGATTGATTCACAGTTGCAGGAAGCCCTCTTTGATTTCCAGCGGCAGACGGGCGTGGTGGCCACCATCACCGGCAACGAAGGCAGCAAGAGTGCCGAGCTGGCTGCCGCCTTGTCCGGTGATAAGAAGATCGTGGTTTGCACCATCCAGACTTTCCCGTTTGCACTTGAAGCCGTGCGCAAGCTCGCCGCCACAGAGGGGAAACGGTTCGCCGTTATCGCCGACGAGGCGCACAGCTCTCAAACCGGCGAAGCCGCGTCCAAGCTGAAAGCCGTCCTGAGCGCCGACGAATTGAAGGAGTTGAACGACGGCGGCGAAGTCAGCACCGAAGATATTCTTGCCGCGCAGATGGCCGCCCGTGCGGATGATCGCGGCATCACGTTCGTCGCCTTCACCGCCACGCCCAAGAACAAAACCATGGAGCTGTTCGGCACGCGGCCTGACCCCACGAAGCCCGCCGGTCCCGGCAATCTGCCTGTGCCGTTCCACGTCTATTCCATGCGCCAAGCCATCGAGGAAGGTTTCATCCTTGATGTGCTCAAGAACTACACCCCCTACAAACTGGCGTTCAAACTCGCGCATGAGGGCAAGGACTACGACGAAAAGACCGTCGAACGCAGCGCCGCCATGAAGGGCATCATGGGCTGGGTGCGCCTGCACCCTTACAACATCTCGCAGAAGGTGCAGGTGGTGGTGGAGCACTTCCGCGAATACGTCGCGCCACTCCTCAAGGGCAAGGCCAAGGCCATGGTGGTGGTGGCCAGCCGCATCGAAGCCGTGCGGTGGAAGCTCGCCATCGAGAAATACATCGTGGAACGCGGTTACAAGATCGGCACCGTGGTCGCCTTCTCCGGCGAAGTGGACGACAAGGAATCCGGCCCCGACGGCTTCACCGAGAACAGCAAGACGCTGAACCCGAACTTGAAGAGCCGTGACATCCGCGAGGCGTTCAAGGGCGACGAGTATCAAATCCTGCTCGTCGCGAACAAATTCCAAACCGGTTTCGATCAGCCGTTGCTCTGCGGCATGTATGTGGACAAGCGGCTGGCGGGCATTCAGGCCGTGCAGACGCTTTCACGCCTGAACCGTGCCCACCCCGGCAAGGATACAACCTACGTCGTGGATTTCGTCAATGACCCCGCCGACGTGCTGGCCGCGTTCAAGACCTACCACACCACGGCAGAGCTTTCCGCCACCACCGATCCAAATCTGGTTTACAATCTCCGTTCCAAGCTCGATGCCGCCGGTCACTACGACGACAACGAGGTAGAACGCGTGGTAAAAGCCGAACTGACAGGTGTGCAGCAAAGTGAACTCATCGCCGCCATCGAGCCGGTGGCGGACCGCCTGATGAAGAAATATCAGGCTGCGCAGTTGGCGCTCAAGATTGCCAAGGAACAGGGTGACGAAGCCGGCGCGAAAGCGGCGCAGGACGAGTTGAATGCGCTGCTTCTGTTCAAGAGCGACATGGGGGCCTTCATCCGCCTCTACACTTTCCTGTCACAGATTTTTGACTACGGCAACACGGCCATCGAGAAACGCGCCATCTTCTTCCGCCGCCTGCTCCCATTGCTGGAGTTTGGCCGCGAACGTGAAGGCATCGACCTGTCCAAGGTCGTCCTCACGCATCACACCCTGAAGAACAAGGGCCGCGCCCCGATGCCCCTCTACAAAGGTCCAACACCCAAGCTGGACCCAATCACCGAAGCCGGAAGCGGGATGTTGAACGAGAAGCAGAAGGCCTATCTCACGGAGATCATCGCCAAGGTGAACGACCTGTTCCAAGGCGAGCTGACCGATCAGGACAAGCTCGTCTATGTGAATCACGTCATCAAAGGCAAGCTGCTGGAGTCCCAGACGCTGCGGCAGCAGGCCGCCAACAACACCAAGGAACAGTTCGCTAATTCACCCGACCTAAAGAACGAGTTGGTGAACGCCATTATGGCGGCACTGGACGCCCACACTGAAATGAGCACGCAGGCGCTGAACTCACCGCACGTCCAGAACGGCATGAAGGACATCCTCCTCAACCACGCAGGATTGTATGAGACGCTGCGCACTCAACCCGGAATCTCCAAATGAGCACCCTCAGTCCAGCGATCGCCCTCCGCCACGACTTTTACGAGTTGGACTACCTCCCCGAAAATGACCGCGTCCGCTACACCATCCACCCCGAGGCAAGGAAGGCAATCCTGAAGCGCCTCCTCCAACTGAACCACAAACTCTGCGCCGAGGCAGAACCCAAAGGCCTGCACAGAAGAAAGCGGGGAAGAAGGCGAGGACGGTCACGGCGGAGGAGCAAACCCAGCCTACCCTAATCTGATTATGGCATCCGGAGACAATTGGGTATTCGATCTCTCAAACCTCAATTTGCACCGAGGGGACGAAAGGTCTGAAATCCCACTGCCTTCGAATGCACTAACGGGCAACACGCCAGGCAGCACGATCAACAGAATTCTGCTATCGCTTGGAGGTCGAGAGTGGACGCTGATTGATCTAACCGTAGGAAAGAAGCCACTGCCTCGATCGGAGACTGATGGAAACGCATTGGTTTCAGGAATGCTTTCGACCAGCGTTCGCGAAGGAGAATCACAGGCAACACTCGAACCCTCCGCCGACGCGATCGCGATGCTGATCTCATTTGCCACTTGCCGCGATGTTGCCGCTTTCAAATGTTCTAGGGTTTCCGGCGATGGCAAGAACATCCAACCCAAACTCCGGAGCACCAAAATTCATCTTTATTCAGAAGGCGGCTCGCCGTTGATCAATAACAGCACTCCCGGCGAGCTCAGATCTTTTTTGGAGCGAGCGTATCCGATACTCCAGGAAAACCCGCAGTGGTGGCTCGCCAGCCTCGATATCTTTGTCCAAGCCAGAATGAACTCGTTCATGGAAATCCGTAGCGCACTTTTGAACATCTTGCTCGACCGCGTTTCCGGCTTTTATCCAGAGAATCGACAGGGCGGTGAAATCGATGAGCTGGATGTAACAAAACTGTCGGAAGTTGCATTCAAGGAGAAGGTCACGACGCTGCTTACAGAGGTGTGCCCGAAGTGGACTCTGGATTTTACCGAGAAGATGGTCGTGTCATATCTGGCGAATTGCAACGCCAAGCCTTCCTTTGCGAAAGGAATCCAGCGCGTGTGTGGCATCAACAACCTCCCGGCTCCCACAGGCGCCTTCTTAAGCACTCGCAACAAGCTCCTCCACGAAGGCACGTTGAGTCCCAAGAACGGCGACGCCAAAGCCTACATGACGCAACTGGACTGGCTGGCGGCGAGGGTGCTCATGCGGATGCTTGGCTACGAAGGCAACTACTTTCACCAATTCACAGGCGCGATGCAGAATCTCAAAAGCGAACTAGCAACTACATGAAGACCCCTGAATTCAGCGCAGAGGAGCGGGCACTGCTCGCCGATTTGGAACCAATCATCCGCAAAGCCGTTTACAGCGGGGGTGCAAAAGTGTTCGAGGGGCCATACGAATCCAGCGGCAAATGGATCGAGTATCCGCTGCGGCATCCAGACAAGAAAGATGACTGGGGCAAACACGTTCGTGTTACCCTGACAAAAGACAGCCCATCAGAGGACTTCACCCGGACCTATTGTGCTTTTGGCGCAAACGACCTCCACACGGCGGCCGCCGTTTATCGCATCCTCCGGCAATTGAAAAGGCGAGGGCTGCTGAACATTGCAGGTTTTGATTCCAAGGACGTCTGAGCAGAAGGAGCGCAATCATGCAATATTTCGCCGAGCTGCTGACAGCCGCCTTCAAAGCCATATCCAGAGAAGATGCCCCAAAAACGTTGGCAATCATCTCCGGAGAAGGCCAAGACGGGGACACAGGTAGTTTCATCTATCCATCCAATGCCCTTCCGGCAAATTGCATACAGCGCTCACTTTTGGGCGGCGAAGGGTTTCCTGAGGAAGCAATGACCGCGGTGATGGGATCGTTAGCTAAGTGTGCTTTTGTCTTTCCTCCGTTTATCGGCGACTTGCGCCTGTCAACGAACTGGCGGGACAAATTTGGAAGACTTGGCATGACCGAGGCCGTTGCGCGCACCCTGATTGGCGGTGCAGATCTGATTGATGACCTCGGCCCACCACCGCAGCAATCCCAACTTGAGGTTCTGGCGCTGTTGTCTCCTATAAATTTTATCTCAAATTTCCGCTGTGAGCACTGGCGGAGGGAGTTCTTTCCAGCCCACAGTGCGTTGGTTATTGAGCATGATCACGAGGATGTGCCCGGCGCAATAGGTCTGCCGTTTAATTCAGGCGTTAGGTTTTCCACCGTCGTTTTCCAACGACGTCCAGGACCGATCCGCTTTTTTAAGATCACCAACTCAGCACTCGAAACGGGTGTGCAAAAGATCACGGCGGATTTGGAGCGGCTGCTAAGGCAGCCGGCCGGCAGAACCCAGTTTGGCTACGTCTATAGCGGCCCCCTGGAGGAGAAATATCCGTGTAGCTATGATTTCTATTCAGAGGAAACAGAAAGACTGCGCCAAGAGATTGGTGAACTGGGCGCTCGCGTCAATTTGGGTTCGGTTGCCGACATTTTTCTGGGCTTCCGCTCTTGCCATCCCGAGAGAGAAGAGGGCTTGGGGGAGACTGGGTTTCAATTCATCAATGCGACGGCGATTACCAAGGATGGCGACGTTGATCTGTCCGATTTGCAGACGCAAACTCGGCCGGCGAGGATGGTTCAGTATTTGCAGGAGGGTGATTTTTGTATCCGTCGGATCTATCGACCAGATAGTGGCTTTATTGTCGGGATTTATGAAGGAGATGGCCGTCCGGTAGCATTCAGTTCCACTGTTATCGTGGTTCGTCCGAAAGCCACGTTGAACCCAGCACAGCGACAGGTCTTATTCACGTTCCTGCGATCCCCATTGTCCCATCGGCTAGGCAATGCAAAGCAGGTGTTATCTTCACTGAGAGACCATTTGCAAGTAAGCTCTGACGTCCTCAGAGATTATCCCGTTCCGCTCGCTGATGAAGAACTTGTGTCAGCCATCCAGCAACTCAGCGAAGCCAAAGGCGCCCTCAGTGGGTGGATCGAGGAAATCGATTCGGAATCAAATGCGATTCTCGAGGAAGCTACTGCGTCGGGATCTCGTCGCCGAATCCTTCGGGCTGGACAGCTGGCACGTCAAAGGCATCGGGCAGCCAAGCAAGTCGAGGAGCTTGACTACCGAATCCGAACTCAATTTCCCCATCCGCTTGCGTATGTTTGGCGAGAACTGCAGGTTGCCGGTCAGGATCGCTACCATAGGCTTCGGGCTGTAACCAAGGCTGCCGAGGGGCACACCTGCTTCATGGCGTTGATCGCGATTCTAATCAGCCAGAGGATCGGACAGCCGCTCGCGTATGTTAATGAAATCAGCAAGCGGCTTTCTCAACGAAAGAGTGGGACAAATTTTGGCGACTGGCTTTCGATAATCCGGGAGCTGAACGCGGGGCGTGCATTCAAGGCGCAGCAGATGAACGCTCCTTTTAATGAGGTGATGCAGTTGTGCGCCTTAAACGCTTGGGAGCCGGCCATCACAAAGCTCAAATCTCTGCGAGATGACGACAGCCATGGCAGAATTGCGCCGACCAACGTTTCGGTGGAAATGTTGGCCGAGGCCGAAAAGAGTTTGGAGATAGTGTATCGCGCCACGGAATTTCTGACCGATTACCAACTCCTTTACCTAACCGAGACGCGTTTCGACTCGATTCGTCAAATCAACCGCTTCTCTTATCGCGATCTCACCGGAGACAATCCTCTTGCACCACTTCGAAATGACCAGTCGGTGAGGGCTGATCTCGAAAGCGGCAGTTTATACCTCCGAGATCGAAATGGTCATTTGCACCTATTCCGGCCTTTGCTGCATTACCTCGAATGCCCTCAGTGCCATGTCATGTCCACGTTCTTCCTTGATACCTATAACGGCTCTGAAGGCGGCGAAATAGTTGGCTTGAAAAGCTTCGAGCGAAACTCCGTTCGCATGGAAAAAGTTGCGACTGACTTTAGGCACGTTGGTCTTTTGCCGAAGGAGGGGAAAGCTTAACTATCTGCTAAATGAGAGCCAAACCAACACAGCAGAACAGCGAAGAAGCGCAGAAGCCAATGATGACCATTCTGCCTCTTGGATTGGACTCACCTCACCTGTCCAAAGTGATGGCGCTTCACGCCGAGCGAAAAGCGCGCCTCGGACAATTCCCGGCGGGGGCGTTTGAAGATCACGCTCGGAGAAAGCTGATCTTCGCGGCCGTCTCGTCGGATGGAGCTTTGGCGGGCTACCTTCTTTACCGGATCGCAGTAAGCAAAGGCCGCGCATCAATTGTTCACCTGACAACTGCCGACGAATTCCGCGGCCAAGGCATCTCCCGGATACTGGTTGATCAATTGAAGTCTGAAACCCGCCATTTGAACGGCATCAGCCTGAGCTGCCGACGGGATTATGATCTCGACGGCTTGTGGCGCTCTCTCGGTTTCACCGTCCGTCATTCCAAAGCAGGCCGGGGTTCGGATGGAGCTTTGCTGGACTGGTGGTGGTTTGGCCACAGACACGACGATCTGTTTTCCTGCTCTGCAACGGCTGATGCCAAAATTCAGGCTGCGATTGACGCAAATATCTTTTATGACCTGACGTGTTCGAACCGGCCGCAAGGCGAAGACACAAAGGTTCTACTGGCAGACTGGATGCAGGAAAGCCTTGAATTGCGCATCACCCCAGAGCTTTACAATGAAATACATCGGGCGGCGGACGAGGCTGGAAAGAAGCGTGCCCGCACCGATGCCCAAGGGTTCCGTGAATTAATGACGGATGAGTCGGTGGTTGAGAAAGTTGAAGCTGCACTGAAGCCCGCCTTCAACGATGGAATCCTCGACCGTGACCTGTCTGATTTGCGGCAGGTAGCGCACGCAATTGCAGCAGAGGTGCCCTTTTTGATCACCAGGGACGGGCCGATGCTTGAGCGGGCCGATGCAATCTTTGGGAGTTACGGGTTGCGAATTCTGCACCCGACAGATCTGGTCAATCATCTGGACTTGCTTCGGCGTGAGGCAGAATACCGGCCAGTTCGGCTGGAGGGTTCCCGCTGGCGGGAGCGGCTTGTCACGGCTGACGACATTGATTCAATCGTTGACCAGTTCAAGCATCCCAATAAGGAGCGCACAAAGGCATTTGAGAGAATGGTCCGCCACCACTTGGCCTTTCCCAAAGCGTGGGTTTGCCGTCTCATCACTGATGACTCGGAAGCTCCTGCCGTTTTCGCGGTGCAGGGAAATGGGGCCGCCAACCATCTGGACCTTCCGATCCTTCGCCATTCAGATCATCCCCTGGCTGGCACACTGCTTCGGCATTTGCTCCATGGGCTTGTTTGCAATGGCAACAACGGCGAACTTCGAACTGTGGCCGTCTCTGACTCGGAGTTGACCGATGTGGCGAAAGCGGCGTTGGAGGAACTTGGCTTTGTCACTGATAGGGCATCTTGGTGGAAACTTTCCTTGAATGGCGTCGTTCCGTCGGGAGCGCTCGCAGCATTTGTCGGGGAAGCGTCACTTCCCGAGCCCATCAGGGTCCACTTAAGCAACCCCGAGGTGCTGAATCCAGCCGTATTTGATTCGCATCACACCGCCCGGCTGGAACACCTATTCAGTCCGGTAAAAATTGTTTCACCTGAAACACCGTGTTTTGTGGTGAGTATCCGTCCTGACTGGGCTGCGCACTTTTTCGATGTTCCTGGCAGCCAAATTTTGATGGACCTCAAAGAAAAACTTCACCTGGGGATCGAGGGTGCCTACTACTGCGCGGCCACAAACACATTCCTTGCCGTGCCTGGCAGGATTCTTTGGTATGTAAGCAAAGGCCGTAGTGGGACCGGCTCAATGAGCATAAAAGCCTGCTCCCACTTGGCAGAAATGATGATCGGAACTCCGAAGGAACTGTTTGCCAAGTTCCGCCATTTGGGCGTTTACGCTTGGAAGCACGTAATCGAAACGGCGGGAGCAAAGGACAACAAGCTCATGGCCTTTCGCTTCACGCGCACAGAGCGGTTTGTGAATGAAGTGCCTTTTGCCGAGTGTCAGAAACTTGGTATCCCACAGCCAGTGAATCCCCGTCGGATCTCCGACGATCAATTTGCAGCAATTTACAAAATTGGTATGAACCTACAGAAATCATGAGCAACAAGGCCTTCCTAATCTCGATAAAGCCCCGGTTCGCAGAGTTGATCTTCGCCGGCAAAAAGACGGTGGAACTGCGTAGAGTTCCCCCACGAGCAGCAAGGGGCGATCTAGCGCTTGTTTACGTATCTTCGCCTACCAAAGAGCTACAGGGATGCTTCGAAGTCGCTCGGGTTGAATCAGGCTCCCCAAGTGCTTTGTGGACAAAAATTGGGCATCGCTCGGGAATCACGCGTCAGGCCTACATGGAATATTTTCGAGGAAAGTCTGTGGCCCACGCAGTTGTAATTAACCGAGCATGGAAACTTTCAACGGCAGTGCGCCTTTCCAGCCTCCGGAAACAGAAGGGAGGATTCCGCCCGCCACAAAATTTCCAATACCTCACAGGAAGCGTCATGTCCAACTATACCGAGGTGAGAAGGGCCGCATAGTGACCTACAGCCAAAAGCTCAATGACCCGCGCTGGCTTGCCGTTCGAGAACAGGTTCTCGTGCGTGATGGGCGACGGTGCGCGAATGATCCCAGACATCGAATGCCACTTGAAGTTCACCACCGACAATACGCTCGTGGGCGCGAACCTTGGGAATACCCTCTCTCCAATTTTGTGACTCTTTGCAGAGACTGCCACGTGGCCGAGCATGGACGTCACCTAGTCGCCCAACGTCCGCGCCGGATTCAAGGAGGTTTCTATGGCTGGCATCAAATCGAGTCTGTGGTTGGCCACAAACCGCATGGCTACCTGACCGAAGTTGATGGCAAAATCGTCAGTGGTTGTGTGCTAATGGATTTAAATCCGAATGCACCCGATATTTTGCTACCCGGCACCCGTGAGGACTGGATCAAGAAAGCGCTCCTTTTCGCCTCACAAACCACAGCAGTCCCGATCTTACTAAAGGCTGAAGGTCTGCCGTGGGAATATGCGGGCGACTTCTGGGTCGAGTCGTTTACTCGGAGCCCTGTTGAAATAGCGATCCACCAATCAAATTCCAATCGCCAAGACGTTGGCTTGGTTATGTTTCTCTGCCAAAGGGTTTGAGTTTCCATGAACCATCGCGCTAAAGAGTTGATTGGGGCAATTCTCAAGGCGAGTGACGCACCACTGTCGGAAGCTCAGATGCTCAATGAATTAGAGGACGCAGGCTATCGTAGCGTCACCCGCCCGGCCCTTGGTCAGCATCTCGATCTGCTCGAACGGTTGAGCCACATTCGGAAAGAGAGGATGCCCGGACGAAGTGGCTTTGGCTGGATATTGACGGAATCAAGAAAGCAACAGCTTGGGCTGCTTAAGCCGGAATCACCTGAACCCTCAGCTAACGCTCAGATTTCCGCTCAGAATGAATCATCACTTCCTTTTTGCAACAAGCTTTGGAACTGGCAAGTCCGGGCGCTAAGCAAATGGGAGAAAGCGGGCCGGAAGGGGATCGTTGAAGCAGTGACCGGCTCCGGCAAGACGATGCTCGGTCTGGCCGCCTGCGATCAACTCTGGAGCAAGCCGCCCAAAGTGCTCAGTCTTGTAGTGGTTCCCACGGTTGTCCTGATGGAGCAATGGCTGGAGCGTTTTGAACGCGAGCTTCCTCACCTGAAAGTCGGTTTGGTTGGTGATGGGCATGATGACGACTTCCGGCTGCGCAGTGTCTGCATTGCGACAGTTCACAGTGCGTTGCCGAGACTGGACTCGCTGTTTGCCCATAGGAAACGGATGGGGGCGAAGACCCTGCTCATCGCTGACGAATGTCATCGTTACATTGGTCCCCCTGTATTCGGCAAACTGCTCGAGTTTCCTTTCGACTACACGCTCGGACTGTCTGCGACCGTGGAAAGCGCCTTCTTTGAAAGCGGGCTGATTCAATTCAGCGTTCGTGGCCTGGGATGCGTCATAGAGCAATACACCTTCGGTATGGCGGTAAAGGATGGGCACATTCCTGCATTCACCATGCTCAACACTTCCTGTCGGCTGACTCCCGGCGAACGCCAGGATTATGACGAGTATTGTCAACTGATTCGCGACCAAATGTCCCTCGTCATGCGCTACTACGAGGATGAGCTGAGGTATCTGGATCCCGGCCAGAATAGGTTTTGGCGCATACTTAAAAGTCTGCAAAAGCGCGGTGGAATAGATTGCCCTGTCATTACCAGGCTGTTCGGACTGATTTTTAAGCGGGCGGCGATCTCTTACAAAGCAGAGTCAAAAATGCGCCTAGCCAAGGAAATTGTTCTGCTCATGCTCAACGAAGGCAACAAGAAGCTCATCGTCTTCTTTGAGCGGATCCAATCAGCCCAAGACCTTGAGGGCGAGGTCAAAGATGGAGACGCCAGCGAAATGCCCAATGATGCTCGCCTTGATGTTGCAACCGCTAATCAGCTCTGCAACGACATCCTGCAATCGGGTCGCAATTGGTGCCGGGTCATCCATAGCGGGCTGGATCGTGAGGATCGTAAATCGATGCTCCAGGAATTTCGAAATGCAAAGGTGGCCGCGATGCTTGCTTGCCGCGTGCTTGATGAGGGCTTTGATGTTCCCGAGATTGATGTGGCCATACTCGTGGCCTCAACCAAGTCATCGCGACAGAGAATCCAACGCATTGGGCGGGCATTGCGCAAGGGCGATGGGCGAAAAAAGCCCCTTGTCGTGACTCTTTACGTGCCGGAAACCGGAGACGCCGAAGTCGTGGTCAATGATAAGGAGTTATTTGGCGACGCGGCAACGATCTTCGAGGAGGGCGCGAGCACCAGCCTGGAAAAATTGCGCGGGATGCTGGCACAACAGAAAACCTGACGCCGCCGAAGAATACCAAATCCGGGCACCACTCAATGCACACCAAGAACGACATCACTACGATTGGACATGGAATCTTCGCCCACCTCCAGTCTTCGCTCCCTGAATGGCGTGATCGGCTGGTGTGCAATCGACAGGCCCGCAATCATGGAAGCTGTCGAACGTTCCTGATGTTCAACATCTGGGACCAGCACCAAACCGATGAATTGAACCGGGAACATCTCTGCTACGGCCTGCGCTACGATCCCCTGCACATCAAAATCCCCAAGACCTGGTGCTTCATGCTCTGGGCCAATACAGTCAGGATTTACCAGGAGATTGAGGAAACTCGAAATCTGTTTGAGAAGCGATTGCCCAAACTCGTTCCGAAGCCCTTTGTTGGCGAGATTGAGCAGCGCGGTGTTTCGGTGAGGTTGGACTACGAATGGAGCAAGTCTTTGGACGCTATGGCGGATTGGGTTGCTCCACACGCCGCGAATTTGGTTTCCGCCCTCCATCCACCGTTAATGCACTTGATCGACAGCTTCACAACACCCTTTTCACCAGAGGAACGACGGGAAGTGATTGCTGGTCGAAAGCGTGAATATTATGGGCCGGTTAAACGACGCAGCCCTGAAGTGATCCGCGAATACACCCGGTCAATTCCCCCAAGCTATCGGAAGGCTGTTTTGGTGAAGTTCGAGCATCGTTGTGTGCATTGCGGGGCTGATTTGCGCGAGGTGGAGGTTCACATTGACCATAAAGTTCCATTTTCAAAAGGCGGCAAAACGGTGATCGAGAACCTGCAGCCGTTGTGTGCTCCCTGTAATCTCAGCAAAGGAAACCGGATGATGCGATGAAGCACCTACCTTTTGATTCCGTTTACCGCCAAGATTTTGAAGTTGTAGAGCAACGAATTGGCAACATCCGGCTTTATCCCCACACCGACCAACTTCCGATCTTGCTGAGAGCCCTAAACCATGAATTCTACGGCGGTCTTCCTCCTCGTATAGCCAGGGTCGATCACCGCGGAACTGGCTTCGACAAGATCGTTCTCAGAATGTCGGCCATGATGTTCTGCAACTACATCAACTCCCATCGTAAAGATGACGTGAGGCTTCTAGAACTGCCCAGCCCGGATTTGGTATCAAAGGTCTGTATCGTTCAGCAAATCACCGAGCACACGCCAATGGGAGCCTGCCATCGATTCAAGTTTTATGCAGGCGCCCTTTTCCAAGAGGTCCGCATGTCTGGCAAGCGATTGGTTTTTGCCGACCATGTGCTGCAACGCTTCTCGGCCAGAGTCCCCAACAAAATCAGCAACGACTTGTCTGAATTGCTGCTAACCTTCTTTGGAGGAACACTTGTGGCGATGCGAACGGGTGCAAGCAGGTCTTTTGTGGTTACGTTTGGCGATTCACTTTTGGCTTTCCCATTCAAGGAAAGTGCTGACGAATTCTTCATCACCACCTGTCTCAGCATCAACGAACTTCCATCCTTAGAAATCGAATTGCCACCCTTTGTTGTGAATCTGCACTACAGTGACACTTTTGCTCTTCCAAAGCTTAGAAACTGGTCGCCTACGCTAACGGTCCAAGAGCGGCATGCTAGGTGGCGACGGAAATCGCCGTTACCGCCGGCAGAACCAATGGCCAAAGAGCTGAGCTGGGGCAATATTGCATACTGGATTCGGGATGAGGAGAGGAGGCAAGGACATGGCGATGGTTCGAGGCTGGTTTTTCAAGACCACATACCTGGACCGAACGTGTTTGATTTCAAACCAGGAGAGCAGGAACCACTTGGGGACGACTTGCAGTTTCTAAAGCAAACAATGCCAGATGTGGATTGGGATGCGTTAGTGGCAGATCGAGAAAGGGAGCGGGAAGAAATCAATAGCAGGAAGTCGTGACCCAATTCGACACCTACATCGGCATTGATTATTCCGGGGCTCAAACTCCGACCTCAAGCCTCACGGGTCTCAGAGTTTTTGCCGCGAATAACAATCACGATCCAGTTGAGATCCTGCCTCCCACTACCCCTAAACGTTACTGGACTCGAAAAGCTGTGGCCGAGTTCCTACTCCAAGCCCTCAAATCTAAAAGAACGTTGGTAGGTATCGATCATGCGTTCAGTTTCCCGATCCAGTATTTCGATCGATACGACCTGAAGACTTGGGACCAGTTCTTGGACGATTTCTGGCTACATTGGCCGACTGACGAAGATCATGTTTACGTGGATTTTGTGAGGGATGGGTTCTGTGGAAAAGGGGCTGAGAGAACAGGGAACTCGAAATGGCGGCGATTGTGTGAGGTCCGAGCCAAAGCCAAATCAGTGTTCCATTTCGATTGCCCAGGTAGTGTAGCCAAATCTACGCATGCTGGATTGCCTTGGATCCGGACTCTCAGAAATACCGGCGCACATTTCTGGCCGTTTGATGGGTGGAGGGTAAAAGGCAATGTCGTGGCTGAAGTTTATCCTTCGTTATGGAAAGGCCGGTATCATTTTGAAGGGACACAAGATCAACAAGACGCCTATTCCATTTGCCGGTGGTTTGCAGGAATTGGATTTGCAGGGAGAATTGGACCGGTATTTTGAGCCTAGTTTATCGGAGGAGGAGTTGAAGATTGCTGGTTTACAGGGATGGATTCTTGGCGTTGATGGAGGATAAAGCGTGGTTAATGCTTCGCGGGCTGGATTCGGAAAATCCTACGTTGACTTCGATTCTGGGTGCGTAATGCTTGCCTCGTTCCAACCCGCAGGCACAAGGGAAACCATGATCTCAAACGAACGATCCTACAGCCCTAGAACTCCTTCGAACGAGGAGACACTTAGAACTGAATCTATCCAAGTCGAGCGCAAGTCCTTCCTGCTGTCGTTGAAGGAGAATCCAAGAGGCCGTTTTTTGCGCATCTCTGAAGACGTGGGTGGACGTCGGAACAGCATCATCATCCCAGCTCCTGGCCTTGAAGAATTCCAAAAAGTCTTGGCTGAAATGGTGAGGTCGGCAAACGAAACGCCACCAAAACTGAACGACATCTCCAGCACAGAACCCCCGGCCTCTCACTAGTAAAATCCCAGAACAAACCCAGCCCCATGCTTAACATCGCCCTCTTTGGACCTCCCGGAGCCGGTAAAGGAACGCAGTCGGAATTCCTGATCAAGAAATACAACTTGTTCTACATTTCCACCGGCGACTTGTTGCGGAAAGAAATGGCCGGCAAAACTAAACTAGGACTCGAAGCCCAAAGCATCATTGCAGCAGGTGGATTGGTTTCCGACGAAATCATCGTGCAGATCATCGAGAAGACCATCACCGACAATCCAGGTTCCAACGGCTTTCTGTTCGATGGTTTCCCCCGCACCTACATCCAGGCCTACATCCTGGAAGGCCTGATGCTGAAGCTCCACACGTCGCTGAACTGCTTGATCAGCCTTAGCGTATCCGAAGAGGAATCTGTCCAGCGTTTGATGAACCGGGGAATAACCTCGGGCCGCAGTGACGACAACGAGTCCGTGATCCGCAACCGGCTCAAGGAATACAATCAGAAGACGTTGCCTGTGCTGCAATTTTACCGGGACAAAGGCATTTATGTGGAAGTGGATGGAACTGCTGGAATTGACGCGGTTCATCAGCGGATCTCCGAAATTGTTCGAAACGAGCTCAGCAAAAGCCTCTTCAACGTGGTGCTGTTCGGTTATCCGGGTTCGGGACGCGGCTCACAAGGCAAGGCACTGGCCCGGAAATTCGGTTTGGAATATGTCGCGACTGGTTCGATGCTGGAAAAGGAGATCAAGGAAAGCACCGAAACTGGGAAAAGAATCACGGCCCTTTACGAAAACGGCCAGTTGGTGCCGGATGAAATTGTGGTCCAGCTTATCGAGAAGAAGCTGGCTGATTCAAAAGATGTGAAGGGGTTTATCTTCAAAGGCTTTCCACGCACGCTAGTTCAGTCCTACATCCTCGACGGCTTGCTGAAGAAACACGGCTCGTCCATCTCCAAGATTATCGAAATCGAGGTTCCTATGCTTGAACTGATCCGGCGGCTGGACGAACGCAGCAAAACCGCTGGCTGCATGCCGTATGACAACAGCACCTCCAAAATTGTGAAGCGCCTGCACGAACACGAAACCAAGACTGTGCCGGTAATCGTCAAATACAATCAACGGCATGGGGTCATTAAGATCGATGGCTTGGGCACATTTGATGAAGTGTTTGCCCGTATTTCAGCCGGGATTGAAGACGGCGTGAAAAGCATCAGGTAACGAAAGCGGTAGTTCATGGACAAGCAACCTCAACGACCTGGGCAAGCATACTTGGATCTGCGACAAGGCTTTGATGAACTCCGCCTACTGCACGCTCGAAGACAAAAGAAACCACTCCGTTTTGTTCAGGCTTACAGTGCATTCAAGAGCGAGCTGGCGCGGTTCAAGACTCAGGGAATAGCGCCCGACAAAGCAACGATACCGTGGATGATGAGGTTCATGAAGAAGACCGAGCCAGATTTCCGGAACTGCCAGGGTTAAGCCCACGAGCCCGCAGCGAAATGGGCTGGGCCCCTCTACTTAGTCAGTCAGTTCGCCGACAGAACATCGGCGGCGTAAGTCGCTTCTTTGAGCCGCCGTAAATCCCGGTCCGCCGTGGCTCCAGCCACGAAATTGCCCTGCAGCTTCCGGGTCGTGCCCTCGCGCCATTTCCAATATTCCACATGGCCGTCCGCGAATGACAGCACCCCCCCGTCTCCGTGTCGGCTGGCGGGCACATTCTGCCACCGTATATCCGTCAGGTTCACGGCAAAATACCCGTCATCAATGCTCGTCGAGGCCGGGTCACGGGTTGATTGTTCATCCACGAACAGATTCGCATTCGCCGGGCCCGGAGCGTAAATCTGTGCGAACCTCCGGTTCGGCGGTATGTCCGGATGCACATACATCGCGCCCGCCGAATTTTCCCCCATCATCCCATTGAGGGAGTAGTCCCGAGCCCGCGGCTCGCTCGAACCCAGCACCCCCGCGGTGTTGCCGGGACAACGGTAGATCGCCAGCGACTTTGTTTGCGCGAACAACACCCCGTTCTGGATCAGCTGCGGATTCACCGCGTCCGGCAACCCCCGCGCATTCCCATCCACCCAGCCGCCCCCTGGCACATCCAATATGTTGGGCGGAATCCCGTCGTTGTTGTCTCCCGCATAAAGGAAAGCGGCGATGGTGAGCTGCTTCAGATTGCTGGTGCAGTTGATCCGTTGGGCTTTCTGCTTCGCACTCGAGAGCGCGGGCAGCAGCAGGGCGGCCAGAATGGCGATGATCGCAATGACCACCAGCAACTCAATTAGCGTGAACGCCAGTCGGCGGCAGAGGGACGGGTGACGGCCAAGGAAACGCATGGGGGTTGGAGTCTTCAGTCCCGCTCTTTATTCATCCTGCCCACGTCAACGTAAGGTTGCGGGCTTGAGCCGTTGGCTCGTAGAAGCGGCGCCTTATCGGTCGCAACCCTTGATGAAACTGCTGGCTAAAGAAAAGGGATCCGGCCAGAAGGCCCAATTCCGCTTTCCCTGGAGTTTCCTCAGCCCACGTTCCTGAACAGCCGTAGTCGCCAACCTAGCCCCTCCTTTGCTCCACTTCCTCAATCCCCCAATCTTTTCCTTCATCAATCTCCACAAAGGCATAAAACTGTTGTGGGCACTAAACGGTTACGGCGATGTTGCATGTCGAATTCGAGACCTGACGTTGTTCCGCTACCCGCCTTGACATCAGACCAGCCGCCCTTCCTTTCAACACTGCTTCTTGATATCGCCAATCAGTCCGGGACATTCCACCATCCCAGCTTTTCGAGCGCTGGTCGCCGAATCTCACGCAGTGCAATTTTCAACAAAGCAATCAGACCCTCGGATTCCTTCTGAATGCGGGCCAAGCATTCAAGCACTTCATCTTCCCGTGTCCGATTGCTCAACAAAGAGCAAAAGCCCAGAAATGCGGTTAGCCGGTTGTTCTGCTCCGAGAATTCCAGCGGCAAATGCAATCCAGCATCAGCCTGTTTGCCAGCCACTCGGGCGCACAGCTTCTCCGCCGCTTCCTCCATTGCCCCCGCCACTCCCTTGATGATTGTGAACTTCGTTTCAGGTCTTGGCTGCGAACCAAGTTCAACCCTCAATAACTGCACCGCCCGCCAAATTCGCCGCGCGCACTGCAATTGGATCTCGCAAATGATGACAACCGTTGCGCGCACCTCCGGCCATGCCTCCTTGGCAGTGGCCTCCCGCAGTTGCACTTGCAGGTCTGTCAGCTTTTCTGCTGTGACTGGTGAGCTTGCACCCAATAGGTCGTCGGAAGAATCTGTTGTCATAGGAAAAGCCTGTGCGAATGCGAATGGTTGACCTCCCGGTTGATAGCAACGGCTCCGCGCAAAGTCTAGTGCATCGAATCCAATCACGCGTGTTCCCATGACCAAGTGCAGCGAAATGGGCTGTGGAAACAAATGCGCGGCCTAGTCGGGATTGGTGGCGGCGGTAGGTGAAAACCGAAGCAAATAGCGCATTACTTCAAGGCAGTTCAAGGACGCGAAAGAAACATTGCCCCAGAACTGCATTGGTGAACGTGATGGAAGTGGTGTTGGCGACGTTGGTGCTGGCCGGGATCCAAGTCGTGAAATTGGTGGAGGCGAGCAGCACATTCGTCTTTCCAACCGTCAATCCCGTCGCCTCAAACAAAAACTGGCTGTTCTCGATTCTGGGAGATTCGAGGTTGATGGTTGGGGTGACGACTGGGGTAACTGTTATTGTTCCAGTTCCGATGTCGAGTTGGTCGGTGTAGTCAAAGGTGCCGGTGTTGTTGAAGGTTTTTGAGTAGGTGTCGCCCAAGTCAATCAGGTAGCCAATCCAATAGTCCGGATCGGTTGGTTGGAGCGTGCAGGTAGTGGTATGCGGGAAATCTTCATCCACATTCTCCCAAACCACCGTATCCCCAACCTCGATCGACAAACTAGAGGGGGAGAAGCCGGAACCATCTACTGTGACTGAATGGGTCGCGGCGGCTAGGGGGAGATTCACTGCGACAATCAACCCGATCAGGGAGCAGAATTTTGACGCCAACGCTTTTTGCATGAGTGGCATTAACGGCTCTTGGCCAGAATGTGTCAATGGGAATGCGGTTGGCAAAAGGTTCTCTGCCCTCTACGTCACGCTTTAAGCTGATATCCCAAGGAATACGGAGTCTTTCCTCCTCCCGTTTCTTGTCCCTCAAAGCCAAAAATAGTGGGTTGATTCAGGCGTGGGAAGCCGTGTAAAAACGAGCATCAGCTGGGAAAAGCCAGGGTTGGCCCATGAAAATTCAGAAGTGGATCTGGAGCGCCGGTTTGCTCATGTTTCTTGTCGCGGCCGTTGTTGTTTGGCGTTGGCGTCAGGATGCCCCGCGCCGCGCCTGTCTCGACACCGCCGCCCAACTCCAGACCGCCATCCAATCCGGCGACACCGCCAAGCTTCTCCAAACCGTCGCCTTGCCTGAAGCGCTCCTCGGCCGCACCGAAGCCGAGCAATCCGAATTCCTCCGCAAAGCACTCGCTGAAGAACTCTCACCGGAAGGACTGGTGCTGCTCCAAAGAAAAGGTGCGTTTGGTCCGCTTCAAGAGGTACTTCCCGCCGAGGCACAAGACTGGGCGGCAAAGGCTGGCGTGCGCGTGGCGGATTGTGTCGCCTTCCGGTTGGAGCACGGCGGAGGGCGTGCGTGCCGAACTCGTCTTGGTCAGACCATCAACTCTCAACCCTCAACGGCTCCCCGCATCCTCCGCTGCAACAATGTGAAGCAACTTGCGGCCAGTCTTTCAACAACTGCATCAGCACAATGAACTCGATCTTCACTCCCTTTGCTCGGCACGCCACGTGGCTGCTTGTGACGACGGCCTTGTCGGTGCTCGCGCCACGCGGTTTGGCGGCGACGTTTTCCGTCAATGCCAGCGTAGCGGTGGCATCCGACCCGGACAAATCCCTGACCTCGACCACGGGCGTTTATACCGTGTCGTGCTGGTTCAAGCTTTCCGTCCCAAGCAGCCTGACGCTGACGCAAAACCTGACCATCGCGATGGACAGCGCCACCGGGAACGAAAGCGCCCCCTTCTCCTACCTCCTGCGCATCAACGCCACGAACGGCGCTCTGGAATTTCTCACACGCGATGCCTCGACGACAACAACACTACAGTTGTTGAGCGGCCTGTTTGTCCAGCGATGGTATCATGTCGCCGTCGTTCGCAATGGCACTGTCATCACCGCTTATGTTGATGGCAGTCAGGTCGCCCAAACCGGTGTCGGCTCCGGCGGCACCATTGGCAGTGGTCTGGCCATTGGTGGTTTCAGTGGCACTACGAAGCTCTTCTACGGCGACATCATCGAGTTTGCTCTCTACAACTGGCCCCTTCAAATCACGGACATTCGCGGCTTGATGTTCCGCGACAAGACGGGCGACTACGGTCTAACCGGTTACTACAAACTGGGCGCTTCCGGCAATACGAACGACTGGTATCGCAACTTCGCCCAACCACCCGGAACTAGCACAGATCCCGCGCAAAAGGTCGGCACAGGCGAAATCACCTTTGAGGAAGTAGATCAGGCGGGTGAACAATCCCTCTTTGATTCACGCCTCAATGGTGGGCGCGAGGCCGTTGTTCCTCTCTCAGGAGTATTCGCGTGGCAGAGATCCGCTCTGACCCGGCCAGTCCCGGGCATCGCTTTCGATTTCAAATATGGCTACAGCACGGCCCTGCCTCAAACTCCCGCCACTGGCGATGATCCTTACCATCGTCGCGTGCTCGGTGACGGCTGGCGTCATTCGTTTGAAGCCCGGGTTATTTCCTACATCTTCGACGACACGCAGGAGGAGTTGAAAATCATGGGCTGGGATGGCTCGGTGGAAACCTGGGTCCGTCCCGATGCTGGCCAGCCGTTCCAAACCCGCCATGGCGAATATCGTGGGGAGGTTGTTCGATTGCTCAACAATCAAATTGAGTGGACGACCCCTGAGCGATTGACCTACCTGTTCAGGCCACCCGGAAGCACTGTTCTTTCGGGTCGGTTGCTGGAAGTCCGCGATCGCAACGGGAACAAGCTCAGATGTTCCTGGAAGGATGGTGTGGATGGCGGCTACGTCACCAATGTTGTGGATTCCGTCGGTGGGAACTACGCGTTTAAGCACGATGCATCGCAGCGTCTCACCAATGTCACCTTCGGTGCCTGGCAGGTGAATTTCACTTACGTGAGCAACCGCCTCGCTTCCCAGTCTTTCACCAATACCTCCGGTGCCTACACCAATATCCCCACCACTTGGCGGTTCTACTACCATGGCACAAACAACCTGCTCGACCGCATTGTGGACGCACGCGGCTTTACCAACACGCTGGTCCAATACGACCGCTACAAGCGGAAGGTCCGAATCGCCGACTCCCTCAGCCGGTCCAACTCCTTCGAATACGGCAACCCGGATTACCGGTCCATCCGCATCACGGATGCCGACGGATTTGCCAGCACAAACAAGTTTGACCGGAAAGGCCACTTGCTGGAGGAAGTTGATCCCTCGGGAAGCAAGGTGAGCTACACCTACGACTCGCTCGGCCACCGCACCAGCATCACAGAGCCCTTGGGCTACACCACCTGGTTTGGCTACGACGAGCGCGGCAACATGACGTCGCGGACCAACACACTCGGGCAGGTGACCCGGTGGACCTATCACACGAACTTCAACAAACCCACCTCCGAGGTCAATGCGTTGAACCAGATCAACACCTTCGTGATTGATGACACCACCGGCAATCTGCTGGCGCAATACGATGCCCTTGGCCTTGTGGTGACCAACACCTACTCGACCAACGGGATGCTGCTCAGCACAACCGACGGCGGGGGACACACGACCAGCTTTGGCTATAACCAGGATTGGTTCCTCGTGGCCACCACGGACCCGGCAACTCAAATCACAAGGATGGGCGTGAACGACCTCGGCTGGAAGCTGGCGCAGACCAACGCGCTGGGCAAGGTGACCTCCTTCGCCTACGACCTGAATGGCAACGTGGTTCGCACCGTGGACCCGCTCTACCGGATCCTGACCCGATCCTTTGACGCCAATGGTAACCTCCAGAGCGAAAGCGATGCCTTCGGGCGTCAAACCGCCTACGGTTACGACTCCGCCAATCAGCGCACCAACATGGTGGATCGCACTGGCACGAACGTCTGGACCTACACCTACACCTGCCGCGGTTCCCTGGAACAAGCCATCAACCCGCTCGGTCAAGCCACAATCAATTCCTACAACCCGGCCAATCGTCTCATCCAGATTTCCGGCCCTCTGGGCAGCACCGTTCAATATCAGTATGACGCCAACGGCAACCGCACCAACCTCACCGATCAGGTTGGAAAGCATTGGGCCACGCGCTACGACGAACTCAATCGAGTCGTGGCTGAAGTGAACCCGCAAGGTGATACCAAGACGACCGAATACGACCAGTTAGGCCGGGTCAAGAAAACCACCTCCCCGCGCGGCTACTCCTCGATCAACGAATACGACGTTCGCGGACGGCTCATTCAGTGGACCGATCCCGAAAGCAAACTGTGGCATTACGATTACGACGCAGTGGGCAACATCACGAACATCACGGACGCGTTGAATGGCCGTTACGTCATGACCTATGGCCCACGCAACGAGCGCACGCTGGAGCGCAACCAGGACCTCAAGGAATGGGCCTACGTTTACGATGCGCTCGGTCGCTTGCAGCAGCAGACTGACCCCAATGGGCTGGTTCGCGTCATCTACTACGACGATGCCAACCGCTTGGACTACGTCGAGTTCAGCACCGGCCGCACTGACAATTACGGATTTGATCCCAACAACAACCTCACCTCACTGACACGGCAGAGGTTTGGGGCGCCTCCCGCCAACATGGTGCTGGCCTACGATGCAATGGACCGCTTAACAAGCGAGACGCACCCCTTCAACACCACGGTAATGACCAGCTACGAATACGACCGCATCGGGCGGCGCACCAAGCTCGTCTATCCCGACACCAAGGCTGTCACCTACCAGTATGATGCGCTCAATCGGCTGACCAACCAGGTGGATTGGGCTGGTCGCCAGATGAATTACGCCTACGACCCTGCTGGCCGGCTGGTCCGACGCTCCTATCCGAATGGTGTGGTTCAAACAAATCGGTTCGATGAATCCGGCCAGCTCACCAATCTGACCTACACGGCCAGCAATGCGTCTCCTAACGGCATCAACGTCGCCTTGGAATATGCCTATGTAAACGGCGGCTGAAAAGTGCGGCGGGGGTCACTTGGGTGACAGGGCGGTTCAAAAGTGCGGCATCTTCAATAACCATGAAGCATGTATCGCAATATGG
>Ga0154020_10002524_pt1 | contig 22293 bp, 14 predicted proteins | sample Klosneuvirus_201_FD_109709 | JGI IMG/M metagenome (GOLD analysis project Ga0154020, IMG submission 109709) | Active sludge microbial communities from wastewater, Klosterneuburg, Austria - Klosneuvirus_20160825_MG | ecosystem: Engineered > WWTP > Aerobic digester > Activated sludge | place...
TGGATGATGTCGGCGCAGTAGCGGTCATCCTCGATCATCGCCGCGATGCCGCGCACTTGCCCCTCGATCCGCTTGAGGTGCTTGAGATTCGCGGCCTTGATCGCCGCATCGACCCGGACCGCTTGCGCGCCCGGGCCTACACCCGCGCGGGTGTTTCTCGCCGCCCGACGCGCACCGGGCGTACACCCGCACGCCGCGCCGTTCAGCATGGAACGCGCTGCACGCTCGGAAACAGCTTTGCTCACAGCGCCCTTGGCCATCGCCATCGCTCCTTGGTTCGATACTCGCGCACTCACTCACCCGCAGCAGCCGCCAGAGGTCTTTGCTCCGGGCGCACCGTCCGCCGTCATCGCCTTCGCGCCGCCACAGCACCCGCCGCCGCTCTTTGCCGGCATCGAATGAGCCGCAGCCGCAGCGTCGCCCACGGCCTTGGCCGGATATCCGGCCTCTCCGAGCGCGGCTACCGCCTTGCCCGTGGTCCCGCCATCCGGGGTTTCGATCACCGCCGAACCCACCTCTACCGACTTGACCTTGATCCCCGGCACCGCCGAAAGGGCCTTGGTCACGGCCTGCACGCAGTGCCCGCAGGACATGCCGTCGATTTTGAGCGTGGTGGTCCCGATCGTCTGAGTCGTCGTATTCATATGAAACTCCTTGGAGGAAGCATACTCCCCCCGAGTATATACGTCCACCGGGGCGGACGGTTCGCCCTTGTGTGCCGAGGCGTTGAACACGAATGAAGGAACTTTCCGCTGGTGCTTCACCGCAGGCTCATGCGGACGATGAATCTTGTTTGCGGGCTGCGCTCTGCCGTCCCTCACCTCCAATCGAAAGGACTCCACCATGTCTCACGAAATGCCCTCCAAGGAAATGCTCGACTGCATGAAGGTCTGCGGCGAGTGCGCCGGCATGTGCGCCCAGTGCGCCCATCACTGTCTGCACATGGGCGGCCCGCACGCCTCCCCCGAGCACCAGGGGATCATGCAGGATTGCGCCAGCATCTGTGCCACGGCCGCCTGCTTCATGTCCCGCAACTCGCACCACGCCGCCCACATCTGCGGTGAGTGCGCCGAGATCTGCAACGAGTGCGCCGAGTCCTGCGACAAGCTCGCCAAGGGCGACGCGATGATGAAGCAGTGCGCCGAGCTTTGTCGTACGTGCGCTAAGGCCTGCGAAAAGATGGCGAGCGCAGCCGTCTAAGCTGTCCAGCCGGTTGAATGATTCATGACAAGATCTCCTTTCCGTGCGCTAAGTGTGATCGAACTCAGCGGCCCAGTCCGTCAGTGCTTGTGGTCGCCATGAGCATCATCCTTGTGCTCTCCGGAGTCCTTTGTGCCGGCGGCTCCCTTGCGGGCAGCATCGATCATGGCAATGAACTTGGACGGGTTCTTCCGGACATCCTTCTCGCAGTCGGAACAGCAGAGCCGGATCAAGCGCCCTGCGATGACGAAGTCCTTGGCTTCACCCATCCCCCCCAGCTCTTCCTTGCTCACGGGGCAGGTCTTGAGTGGGTAGTCCTTTGACTGCTTCAGGACCGTGGCCTTGTCGAGCGTCGCCAGATGCTTGGCGGGGTCCTTCTGGAAATCGGCCTTCTCGGTCTCGTCGGCCAGGCGAACCAGCCGGTTGTTGTAAACCCAGTCGATGGGCTTCTCGGGGAGCTTCTTGCCGGAGACAACCGAGGTGTCGGTCGGGTAGAGCGGAAGCTGGTCTTTGATAATCGCCTCATCGAGCTTGGCCATGCTCTTGGCCTGGTCCTTCTCGAACTTGGGCGGGCAGGAGTTGCAGCAGAATCTCACCTCCCGGCCGTCGTAGTTCTTCACGACCGGGTCGCCCATCGAGCCAAGCTTGCCGCCGGAGATCGGGCATGTTGAAAGCGGGTACGGGTCGCCGACGGTCTTGGGCTTGGTTGACTCGGGCTGTTTGGTTGCGGGCTTGGTTGGCTCGGGCTGAGCCGCCGCGGCGACGGCGAGCCCTGACATGCAGAGGAACGAGGCGATTACGATTCGGTACGCGAGAGGCTTCATGCGATGACTCCTTAAAAGGTCAGACCAGAACGACCAGACGAGAATGCTCGCGGCAACTCTGCCGCGGGCCGGATTTCACACGCTCCTAAACTCCTTGCGGTGCTGCCACCGCTTGGCGAGATAGAACACGACGGGATAGATCACCAATTCCATCACGAAGCTGATGAGCAGACCGCCGATCATGGGCGCGGCGATGCGACGCATCGTGTCCGCCCCGGTACCGTGGGCCCACAGGAGCGGCACCAGGCCTATGAACGCTGCGGCGACGGTCATCGCCTTGGGGCGGATGCGTTTGACCGCACCATCATGCACGGCGGCGTAAAGGTCCGCCACCGAGTTCATGCGGCCCTGCTCCTTGAAGCGGTCGAAGCTGTTATCGAGGTACAGCAACATCACCATGCCGGTCTCGGCGTCCAGACCTGCGAGCGCGATGATGCCGATCACCACCGCCAGCGAGAGGTTGAAGTCCAGCGCGTACATGAACCAGAAGGCACCGACGAGGCTGAACGGCACGGCCATGAGCACGACACCGACCCGGAACCACGAGCGGCTGCTGACATAGAGCAGGAAGATGATCGCCACCAGCGCCAGAATGCTCGCCGCGATCAGCCGCGGCAGGGTCTTCTCCCAGAACTCGAACTGCCCGGAGAACACGAGCGAGTAGCCGGGTGGGAGCTGGACCTGTTGCGCCACGGCTTTGCGGGCCTCGGCGATGTAGCCACCGAGATCGCGGCCTGCGATGTCCACGAAGATCCATGCTGTTCGCTGGGCATTCTCGGAGCGGATCATCGGTGCTCCGGAGGTGATGTGGATGTTCGCGAGTTGGCCCAACGGCACTTGGACGCGTTCGCCTTTGGGTCCGGGCATGGGTGCGGTGACGAGCACTCGATTCAGCGCCGGGAGGTCGTCGCGGTAATCACGGTGATAGCGGACATTGAGCGGATAGCGCTCCACCCCCTCGACCGTCGTGGTGATGTTCATGCCGCCGATGGCGGACTGGATGACATCCTGGATGTCCGCGGTTGTGAGCCCGTACCGGGCAGCGGCGCTCCGGTCGATGTCGATGTCCAGGTAGTTGCCGCCAAGTGTGCGCTCGGCGTAGGCCGACACCGTGCCGGGAATGGTGCGGACCGCGGCGGCGGACTTCTCGGCCAGGTCGCTAAGGACTTTCAAGTCCGGGCCCGAGATCTTGATGCCCACCGGGGTCTTGATGCCGGTGGCGAGCATGTTGATGCGGTTTTCGATCGGGAAGGGCCAGGCGTTCGCCATGCCGGGGAACGAGACCACCGAGTTCAGCCCGGCGTGCGTCTCGCCGCCTTCATCCTGCCAGCCGAACTTGAGTTCCTCGGTCGTGATCGGCCGCTCCGATGGCCAGAATGTCGCCGAGAAGGGCTTCTGGAGCCACCCGGACCATGTGCTGAAGAAGTACGTCGGGCGGCGGGTCCGCCACTGCGAGCGGTCAGGATTGAGCTGCGCGACCGTCTCGATCATCGAGAGCGGCGCAGGGTCGGTGGCGGTTTCGGCCCTCCCGATCTTGCCGTGGACGCTGAGCACCTCCGGAAAGGTCTTGATGAGCTTGTCCGTCTGCTGGAGGAGCTGCTTGCTCTTGGTGATGCTGATCGACGGGTCCGTCGTGGGCATGTAGAGCAGGTCGCCCTCGTCCAGCGGCGGCATGAACTCCGTACCCATGCGGGTCATCGGGTAGTAGGTCGAGGCGAGCGCTATGGCGGCAAGCAGCAGCACACGCCACGGGTGGGCCATCGCCATCCGGAACGCTGGCTCGTAAATCCACTGGAGCACGCGGCTGATCGGGCTGTGCTGTTCGTGAATGATCTTTTGCGGCAAGAGGAGCATGGCCATGAGGACCGCCCATCCGCCGGCGATCCACCAGCGGAAGGCCGCGAGGTGCGGCATCCCCGACGCGATCATGAAGAGCGCGGCTGCCGGGATGAACATTGCCCCCATCGTGATGGCCGTGTTGCGCCAGACGCCCCAGTGCTTTGGCAGCACGCGCCCCGTGATGAAGTAGTACATCAACACCGGGATGATGGTGATGGAGAGGAACGCGGCCGCCGTCATGGCGAACGTCTTCGTGAACGCCAGCGGCTTGAAGAGTCGCCCGGCTTCGCCGCCGAGCACGAACACCGGCAGGAATGAAACCGTGATAATGAGGAGCGAGAAAAAGAGCTGCGGGCCGACCTCTTTGGCCGCGGCCATCATGATGTCGATGCGCGGCGTGGGCGGATGCCCGGCGTGGACGCGGTCTTCCTCGCGGTCCAGATGCTTGTGCCCGTTCTCGACCATGATCACGGCCGAGTCAACGACCACGCCGATGGAGATCGCGATGCCTCCCAAGGACATGATGTTGGCGTTGATCCCCAGCAGGTGCATCATGAGCAAGGCCGCCACCACGCTCGAAGGCACGACGAACACGGCAACGAGTTCGCTCCGCATGTGCAGCAGGAACAGGATGCAGACGAGCCCGACGACAATGATCTCTTCGACGAGCGTGTCGCGCAGCGTGGAGATGGATCGATTGATGAGGTTGGAGCGGTCGTAGGTGGGCTTGATGAAGATGCCCGGCGGCAGCCCGTCTTCGAGCGACGCGAGCTTGGCCTTGACGTCTGCGATGACTTTGTACGCGTTGGCCCCGAACCGGGCGACGACCACGCCGCCCACGGCTTCGCCCTTGCCGTCGAGCTCGCCCACGCCGCGGCGCATCTCGCCGCCGATCTGGAGCGTGGCGATGTCGCCGAGCATGATGGGCGTGCCCTTGTCGCCCAAGCCGACGGGAACCTTGGCGAGGTCGTCCAGCCCCTTGAGGTACGCCCGGCTGCGGACCATGTACTCGCTCTCAGAGAGTTCAATGACCGAGCCGCCCACATCGTTGTTGGAACGCTGAATCGCCATCATCACATCGCGCAGGGGCAGGCGATACGCCTGCAACTTGAGCGGATCGAGCACAACCTGATACTGCTTCACAAAACCGCCGATGGAGGCGACTTCGGAGACATCCTCGACGGAGGTGAGCGGGTAGCGCAGATACCAGTCCTGCACACTGCGGAGTTGGGCGAGATCGAGATTGGCCGAAGTGAGCGGCGTGTCGGTCAGGGGATCGACACCGGGCTTCTCGAATGCCCGCACCTTGACAATCCGTTCACGCCGGTCCTTGGGTGCATCGTCGATGGACGCGTACCACTTATCCCGCTCGGTGTCCCGCCACAGGCCCTTGGGATGGTCGGGGCTGTAGTAGCCGGGATAGAGCACGTACTGATACACCCAGCCGACGCCGGTCGCGTCCGGGCCGAGCTTGGGCTCCACGCCCTTGGGCAGGCGGTCCCGCGCGAAGTTCAGATACTCCAGCACGCGGCTGCGGGCCCAGTAGATGTCCGTGCCGTCCTCGAAGAGCACGTACACGAACGACTGTTCGAACATGCTGTAGCCGCGGACGACGGTCGAGCCTGGAACCGCGAGCATCGCGCTCGCCAATGGATAGGTCACCTGCTGATCCACCACCTCGGGGTTCTGGCCCGGGTACTCGGTAGTCACGATTACCTGTACGTCCGACAGGTCGGGGATCGCGTCCAGGCGAATGCGGAAGATGCTCCAGATCCCGGAACCCACGAGCATCGCTGTGAGCAGGAGCACCATGAAGCGGTTCTTGATCGAGAGTTCGATGAGGCGGGCGATCATGGCTCACTCCGCTCCCTTCGAGCCACCCACGGGACGAACAACTGACCCGCACTCCTTCATGTCGTCGGCGTAGTAGGGGTTGGCGATGGTCTTGCTTCGCTGGAGCCAGTCGGCCTGGGCCATAGGGCAGTTCACCACATACAGCGTTCCCGACACCCCCGAAGATGGCGGCATGGCGTCCACGAGGGCGATGAGCGTCGCGCTCACCGCTTTGAAGAGTTCCCGCTGCTTGTCGAGCGGCTGGCCATTCATCGCCTCGGCGGCCGCCGCCGCGCTCGTGACCAGTCGCAACCCTTCGGGACCGGTCACCTCGCCGTGCAGGGCGTGGATCGCGGATACCAGTTCATCAACATTGAGAGACGCGATTTCCTTCTGCACCGCGCCGAGCGATTCGGCGAGCGGAAGATACGCCGCGACAATCGCGTCCACCTTGGCTGGCGAGACCACGACGACGGGCATCTTGGTCGCTGCCGATGGGGTGGTCCCCGTAGTACTCGGTGTGCTCGTTGACTTCTGACCGAGGAACTTGGCGATCGCCTCGCGCAAGCGGCTCTCGGAGTCAAGCAGGAACTGACCGCTGGCGACCACCTGTTCGCCGGGTTTGAGCCCGCTGAGGACCTGAACCAGCCCGTGCGCTCCGCTCCGGCCCATCACCACGCGGCGCGGCTCGAACCGCCCCTTGCCGCTGCTGACAAACACGACCTGGGCCTCGCCCGAGTCGATGATCGCCTCCCGCGGCACCAGCACCGTGGGCTCCGTTTCTCCCACGTCGATGTCGAGAGTCGCGTACATCCCCTCGTGCAGGGCGTAGTCGTGGTTGTGAACCTCCATTCGCACAAGCGCGGTCCTTGTCATCTCGTCGAAATGCGGATGGATGAAGATCACCTCGCCCTCGAACACGCGTCCCGGATAGGCATCCACCTTTGCCCGCATCTTCTGGCCGATGTGGACTCGCGCCAGGTCGCCCTCGGGCACTCGCCCCTCGACCCACATGGTGGTCCGCTGCGCCAGCCTGAAGATGCGTTGGCCCGCCATCACCGAAGTGCCCGCGTAGACGCCCGCTTTCTCCGTAACGTGACCGTCGAAGGGCGAGACGAACGTGACCACGCTCGGGGCGTGCTCCAGCGAGCCGAACTCGGCGATCTGTTCGGGCGTCAAGTCCAGCGCCAGCAGCCTGCTTTCGGCGGCGCTGACGAGCGACGCGCTGGTGTCTCTCAGGGAACCATTAGTGTCGTTCTCGGCGGTCTTGGCCGCATGCTTGGCCGAGATCAGTTCCTCAATCGCGAGCTTGAGTTCCGGGCTGTAGAGGTCAAAGAGCGGGTCGCCCTTCTTGACCGACATGCCGTCGGTGTTGGCGTAGAGCGTCTGGATCCAGCCGGAGACCCGCAGGTTCACATCGCGGTGCCCGGGCTCCGCTTCCGTAATCATCGCATACACGCGCACAGCCTGCTCAAGCCGGCCCTCGGTCACCTCGGCCGTCCGCACGCCCATGTTCTGCACAATCGCTGGGTCGATCACGACGGCCGCGCCGCCGGACTGGTTCTGCTCCTCGTACACCGCCACCAGATCCATCCCCATAGGGCTCTTGCCGGGCTTGTCGGAGATGTATGGTGGGTTCATCATCGGATCCCACCAGTATTTGATCTTCCGCTGCTTGCCCGAATCGACAGAGGGGCCTTGTGCGGGCACTGTCGTGTCGTTGCCTGCGGTTGTGACCAGCGGGGTGAGTTTCATATGGCAGATCGGGCAGTCGCCGGGATGGTCCTGGATGACCTGCGGGTGCATCCCACACGTCCAGAGCTGCTTCTGGCCGTCCGCCGGCTTGTTCCCCTCAGTTGATGAAGACGAAGCGGCGCTCCCGCCTCCGGCTGAGGGCACTAGCCATCGCTCCAGCGTCGTGTGCCAGCGCATGCCGGCGTATGCGCCCCCGGCGGCGACGATGAGCAGGAGCGCGATCGAACCGAAGCGGCCCGCGCGAGGACGGGAGGAAGTGGTTTCAACGGTCATGGCGAGACTCCTGGTGGCTCGTCACCATCGGTTCGGTCGTGGCGGCGGCGCTCTCGGCAGTTGCGGGAGCGGAATGTTGTGCGGTGGATAGGGTTTCGATGTCAGTGCCCATGAGGGCTTCGAGATCGGCGAGTTGCTTATCCCGCATGGCGCGGGCCTGCGCGACGACCAGCTTCGCGTCCAGCAGCGTTCGCTGCGCCTCCAGCAGGTCGCCGTACATGGCCGAGCCGCTCGCGTATGCCTGGCGCGTGTTGGTCAGCAGACGCTCAGTGAGCGGGATGATGCTGGTGCCAAAGAGTTCAGCCTGACGCTCGCTGTTGCGGAGCGTCACGAGCGTGGCTACCAGCGACGCTGCCCGGTCCCGCTTGGTCTGTCGCAGCATCGCCTCGCTGCCCCGGAGCATCGCTTCGGCCTCACGGATGCCTCCACGGATCTCGACGATGTTGGTGGGCAGCATGAACGCCGCGCCGACGGCCTGGGAGATACCACCAGTGAACATTGCGGTGGGGCTGATGTCCGGGATCCATTGCATCCGGGCCAGTTCCAACGCGTCGGTCCGGCCCTGCACTTGATGAGCGAGGGCCGCGAGCTCGGGGTTCTGGTCGACGGCTGCCGCCAGCACCACGTCGTCGGACACGGGCATCGGCCTTGGCGACGGCAGAATAAGCGGCGGTTCGAGCGCCGCATTCGGCTCTCGGGCGAGCATCCCGTTGAGCATCGCACGCGAGGCCGAGAGCTCCGCTTCCATGCTCTTGATCGAGTCTTCCGCCTTGCGGAGTGAGACATCCGTCTTGAGCAAGTCGCGTTGGGCTCCGCCTGCCAGGGTCCGTGCCCGAACCGCATCGGCGGACATCCGCGTCAGCGCAATCTGCTCGCGCTCGATGCGCAACCGCTCCGCCAGGAGCGTGTAGTCGGCCCAGGCAACAAGCACCCGGCGTTGGAGATCAAACTTGGCGCTCCGGAACCGCTCGCCCGTCGCTCTCGCATCGTCCAGCGCGATCTCACCCTTCTTTATGACCTTCGTCGGGAAGGAGAGATTGACCGAGGAATCAAATCCCGCGGAGAACGACTGCCGGTCGAAGGACTTCATGCGCTCCGACGAGAACATGTAGGAGTAGCCGATCGAGACGTTGGAGTTCGGGTACGCCGACGCCATCTCGATCCGCTGGACGGCTGCTTTCCAATCGAAGTACGCGACCTCCAAATCGCCGTTGGCCAGGAAGGCTCGATGGAGCACATCCTGCCACGTCGGCGAATCGGTCAGTTCGGGGAGCTCTCGCGCCTCAATCTTGGGCTCATAGGGCTTGCCGGCTTCGGCGAGTCGGGCCTGCTCCGGCTTGGTGCCTGAAGGAGTGAGCGCACAGCCCGCGAGCCCGGCGAGAGCAAGGGCGTAGGCAGTCACGAGCAGAGGGGAGCGGAAGGGATATCTCGCGGGACGCGGCCCGAGTTGGAGAAAGTCTCCAGCGCGGGGCGCACCGGCGGTGCGGGCGGCAGGCATGATGCAAACTCCTGGTTGTGGGATTGAGACCGGGCTCCCCGGCGGCAAAACGCGCGAAGGAGGAGCCGGATTCGTGCGACTTCGGTGTCCTCAGCGCGCAATGGCCCTAAGGAACCGGGTGTCTACACGATCCAAACACACAGGAGCGACTGAATGGAGTTCGTTGGCCGGTGAGGCGACGGATCCGCGGCAGAGCCCATCGCCATCGTCGGCATCGGCTCAGGTGGGAGAAATCCGATCAGCGCCGGAAGAATGACCAGCAGCTGATGAAACTGGCCCTTGGAATCGGTGGGAGGAGTCTTCGGCTCGTCTTGCCGCGGCTCGCCGCAGTGGCACACGGACGTTCGATCACCGGTGGGACAAGCTGCCCCAGCGGAATCATCGCCACCAGAGCAGCAGGGACATGCCGTGGGGTGAACCGACTTGGAAAGCTGGCCATCCGAACCCGCACCGCCCATCGCAGCGCACTGAGCCACCGTCAGACCCGGGAGGGACTGCATGACGAGGATCAGAGCGAGGATGACTCGGGTGAAGATCTGCATGAGGCCATGTCTCTTACTGAACTGTACACAGCCGTGTTCAGCCTCAGACATTATCGGAGGATTTTGAGGGAAGCTTGATAGCACGAACGAACCCCGCACCCACTGCCGCCCCTCCGCTCGAAACACGCGGAGTTGCTCCCTCAGCTTCATTTGTGCGTATGCGAGCACCAAAGCGGGGCCCTCGGACAGTCACTCAATCGATCCGGGACACACATCAAGACGAGAGGGCCGATGCGCAGACCCCCGCGAGGAGAATGAGTTCAAATCCTCCCAACCCACACCCCAAAATGGCTCGTTTTCTGCTTAGAATCGCAAAGCGTTTGAACGCCTCCGAAACGCGCTAAGTAGTGCTCCCACAAGCCAAAAGCCCTTCGACGTGTTCGTCGAAGGGATTTGCTCTCAAACAAGTCGGGGTGACAGTACACCAATGGAACTTTTCTTGGAGGGCGTTAGGGTCTGGGAGCCTGGAATACGCCGTTTGTTGAGCGCCAAGGCGGTTTCCAAGGATTAAGGGTTCCCGGCAAGGCCGACAGGCACCGACGGTGTCCGTTACGGCAGCGCCGTCTATATGCGACATTGCCCGAATCGAAACTGCTCGTTGGGGGTAGAGGTTGAGGTTTGGAGCGGGAGAGGGGGCTCGTCTCCCCGCTCCATGCGTTCGACTTGCTACTTGGGCGTCGTGATCGGCGGCCGGGCGTCGTGGTCGCTCGATGGGCGAGCAAGGACAATCGCCAGCCGCAAGCCGTTGGCGATGACGACCAGCGTTGCTCCTACGTCCGCAAGCACGGCCATCCACATCGTGGCAATCCCCACAACCGCGAGGATGAAAAAGACAGCCTTTGCGAGCAAGGCGAAAGAGATGTTCTGGACGAGGATCGCAGAAGTGCGGCGACTCAGCGCAAGGAATTCAGGGACACCCCGAAGATCGTCACGCATGAGGGCCACGTCGGCAGTTTCAAGAGCGGTGTCGGTTCCGGCCGCGCCCATCGCAAACCCAACCGCCGCCTGGGCGAGAGCCGGCGCGTCGTTAACGCCATCTCCCACCATTCCAACCGGACCATGCTTTGCAAGAAGGTCGTCGATCGCCTTGAGCTTGTCCTCCGGCAGCAAACCGCCCCGGGCATCGTCGATACCGACTGAGCGGGCAATCACTTCCGCGGTCGTCTGATTGTCGCCGCTGAGCATAATCGTCCGGATACCCAAGGAGTGGAGCTCTTTGACCGCCTCGACGCTTGTGGCTCTTGGAGTATCCGCGACGGCGAGGACTCCCAAAGCGGACTTCTCGTCCGTGAGGACAATTGCCGTCTGGCCTTTGTTCTCCAACTCCGCGAGGACCGCTTCGATTTCTGGAGAACACACGCCCCGCTCGTGAGCGAAGCGATGATTGCCCACAAAATACCACCGGCTGTCGATGGTTCCCTTCACGCCCTTTCCCGTCACAGACTCGAAGTCGCCCACGGCGAGCAACGGGCCGGATTGGGCTCTGCGATCGTCGGTCCACGCGGCCGTCACCGCACGGGCCACCGGATGATCCGACCCGGCGTCCAGACTGGCAGCCAGCAGAAGAATCCGGTCCACCGCGAGCGTGCCCAGCGAGCGCACGTCCGTGACCTTCGGCTTCCCTTCGGTGATCGTGCCGGTCTTGTCCAGAGCAATGACCTTGATCGTCTTGCCCTGCTCCAGGTACACCCCACCCTTGATGAGGATGCCACGCTTGGCCGCCGCGGCGAGGCCGCTCACGATCGTCACGGGGGTTGAGATCACCAGAGCGCACGGGCAGCCCACCACGAGAAGCACTAGCGCCTTGTAGATCCACGGCATCCACAGTTGATGGAACAACAGCGGCGGCGCTACCGCCACAAGCACCGCGACTCCGCACACGATCGGCGTGTAGACGCGGGCGAAGGAATCAACGAACCGCTGCGTCGGCGCCCGTTGCCCTTGCGCCTCCTGCACGGTCTTGATGATCCGGGCGAGGGTGGTCTCGTCCTTGCCGCCGGTCGTCGTGAACTCCAGCAGGCCGTTGCCGTTGATTGTGCCGGCAAAGACCTGGTCGCCGACCGCCTTCTCGACGGGGATGCTCTCGCCCGTGATCGGAGCCTGATCCACGGCGGAGGCCCCGCTCACGACCTTGCCGTCGAGCGGGATGCGTTCGCCGGGTTTGACCCGCACCGTCGCACCGGTGGCGACCTTCGATGCGTCCATCTCGCTCCACGAGCCGTCTGGCTGCTTCACCGCGGCAGTCTCGGGCGTGAGCGTCATGAGGGCGCGAACGGCGCTGCGTGCCCGCTCCAGCGAATAGGACTCGATTAGTTCCGCCACTGCGAAGAGGAAGATGACCATCGCGGCTTCGGGCCACGAGCCGATCGCGGCCGCGCCGATCACGGCGACGGTCATAAGGAAGTTGATGTTGAGCGTAAGTGTTCGAAGGGCGAGAAATCCCTTGCGGAGCGTGGGCAAGCCGCCGAGCAGGATCGACGCAATCGCCAGCGCAATCACGGGCCATGACTTCTCTTCTTTCGTCGCCCACGCGGTGATCTCTGCGCTGAACGCGAGCACGCCGGAGGCGGCGAGCAGCGCAATCTGCATCCGCGTCGCCACGGGCGAGGGCGCGCCGGCAGCCGCCGGGGGTTCGCACGCCGGGCCGCCGCACTCCGCCGCGCCCGGCTGGGGCTCGACCACGGGTGTCATCCCGACCGACCGCACCTTGGCCGCGATCGCCTCGCCCGTCACCTTCTCCGCGTCATGCGTCACGGTCATGCGACGTGTCACCACATTGCACACGACCGACGCGACCCCTGGCATGGTCTCGACCACCTTCTGAAGTACCTGCTCTTCGGCCGCGCAATCGAGTTCATTGATGTTGACGATTGTCGTGACCAAAGCGGACTTGGCGGGGGGTGTTGGTGTGGGGTCGGGAGTCGTGCTCATTTCTATTCCTTCCAGGCACGCGCCCGGCGATCGTCCCGGCTAGTGAGACGATCGTCCCTTTGAATTGGTCGGTGGGCCGGCACGTTCGGAGGGGTGTTCGCGCTGGCGTTTGGACCCCGTTTGCGTGTGCCGCCGGCTTCGCCGCCAGAGCACCCAGCTGTAGATCGAAATAGCGGTCAAACTGAGTGCCATAAACGTGATCCCAACATCGATGTGTAGGTGACCATACTTGCGGTACTCACCAACGGTGAAGAAGTATTCGAGCGCATCCGAAGCCAGCGCGAACAGCGTGATCCCGCAGGCAAAGATCAGCTGCGTGCGCGAGGACTCTCCCCGCGCACGCCGCCGTTCTGATGTAGCGGTTGCGTGATTCGGCGCATGGCCGGATCGACGCTTCTTACTTCTTGGGTGCGGGCTTGGCATGGTCGTGCCCGTCGCCTTCTTTGTGCTCGCCGTCCTTGTGGTCGTGGCCCTTGTCGGCGCACTCTTTGCACGCGCCGTGACCCACGACGCGGATCGCATTGCCTTCGCGAACCCAGAGGTGAGCCTCGTCACCATCGGCGGTGACGAAGTACTGCGGCTCGCTCTTCACGGGCTGGCTCGCGCCCTGGCCCATGAGGATGGCCGCGAACGCGGTGACGGCGACGCCGGAAGCGAGGCCAACGAAGAGACTCTTGGAACGGGGCTGTGACATACACGGACTCCTTGCAATGCGGGCTCAGTGCGAGCCACTCGGTGGGGGAGGAACATCAGGCGACTTGGCGGGCGGCTCCGGCGGCTTCGAAGCCGGAGGTTGCACGGGTTGCGGAGGTGGGGGCACGGGCGGAACGACCATCGTGCTCTCGACCTTGGCCGCGGCGCTCGTGGTGACGATGGACGCCTTGGCGAGGTCTTCGGCGCTGACTTCAAGCGGTCCTGTTTCGGGCCGTTCCCATCCTTCGGCGATGGGCGTGGGTCGTCCGCTTGGATCGCGACCCGTGATGATGCGATAAATGGCCGGGAGCACGATGAGCGTGAGCAGCGTGCTGGAGATCAGGCCGCCGATGACGACCGTCGCCAGCGGGCGCTGCACCTCCGAGCCGGTGCCGGTGGCGATCGCCATCGGCACGAAGCCGAGCGAGGCCACAAGCGCCGTCATGAGGACGGGCCGCAGCCGCGTGAGACACCCTCGGAGGATCGCCGCGTCGCGGGGCAGCCCTTCGCGGCGCAACTGGTTGATGAACGAAACCATCACCAGCCCGTTGAGCACCGCCACGCCCGACAAGGCGATGAAGCCCACTGCGGCGGAGATTGAGAAGGGCATGTCGCGGAGCCAGAGCGAAACGATGCCGCCCGTGAGGCCCAGCGGGACGCACGTGAACACGAGCAGCGCGTACTTGACGCTCTTGAACGTGCTGAACAGGAGCAGGAAAATGAGGAAAAAGCAGACCGGCACGACGATGGTCAGGCGTTCCTTGGCCGCCACAAGGTTCTCGTAGGTGCCGCCCCAGACGAGCCAGCCGCCCGGCGGAAGTGCCACGCTCGCGACCTTCTCCTGGGCCTCGCGGACGAACGACCCGAGGTCGCGGCCACGCACGTTTGCCTGCACCACGATCCGCCGCTTGCCGTTCTCACGGCTGATCTGGTTGGGGCCTTCGGCCACGTCGATCTGGGCGAGTTGCCCCAGCGGGATGAAGCCCATTTCCTTCGACGGCGGCATGACACCTGCGCCTCCATCTGCCGAAGCGAGCTTGATCTGGCTCTTCTCCTCGCCCTCGCTCGGCGGCAAGGGAATCGGGAGGCGTTCGAGCGCATCGATCTGCGCCCGGATGGAGTCAGGAAGGCGCACCACCAGGTCGAAGCGACGGTCGCCCTCGAAGACGATCCCCGCCTCCTTGCCGCCCATCGCGACCGCCACAACGTCCTGCACGTCGGAGATCGACAGGCCGTACCGCGAGATTGCCTCGCGGTCGATGTTCACCGTCATCATTGGGAGGCCCTCGGTCTGCTCGACCTTCGCGTCCGCCGCGCCGGGGATCGACTGGAGCACCGTGAGGATCTGCTGGGCCGTGGCCTGCATCTTGTCGAAGTCGTCGCCGTAGACCTTGATCGCGACATCGCCGCGGACACCCGCGATGAGTTCGTTGAAGCGCATCTGGATTGGCTGCGTGAACTCGTAGTTGTTGCCGGGGACCGTGGCGACGGTCAACTGGATCAACTGGATGAGCTTGCCCTTGTGACCCTCGATCTTGATCTCGGCGTGCTCTTCCTCTCCGCCACCTTCTCCGCCGTGCCCGTGCTCGTCGTGCCCCCCCTCACCGCCGAGCGTCGCGATCTCCTTCGTCTTCTCGGCAATAAGCTTGTCAAGTTCCGCCTCGCTCCGCCATTCGGTCTTGGGCTTGAGCACGATAAACGTGTCCGACACATTGGGCGGCATCGGGTCCGACGCCAGTTCGGCGGTGCCGGTCTTGGAGTACACGAATGCGACCTCGGGGATGGTCGCCACCGTCCGCTCGACGTCCTTCTGCATGTGCTGCGACTGTGTGAGGCTGGTCGCCGGGATACGCATCGCGTGCATCGCGATGTCCTTCTCGTCCAGCGTGGGGGCGAACTCCTGCCCCAGCGTGCCGAAGAGCATGACCGACGCCGCGAACGCGACGATGGCTGCTCCGGCCACGGGCCAGCGGAGTTTAAGCGACCACTTCAGGACGGGCTCGTACACCGCCTTGGCCCAGCGCACCACGAAGATGTCCTTCTCGCTCACCTTGCCCCGGATCACGATCGCCACCATCGCGGGGATGAACGTGAGAGACAAGATGAACGCGGCGATGAGTGCGAAGATCACCGTCATGGCCATCGGGTGGAACATCTTCCCCTCAACGCCCGTGAGGGCGAGGATGGGGAAGTAGACCGTGATGATGATCGCCTGCCCGTAGACCGATGGCTGGATCATCTCCTTAGCCGCGACCGTCACCTCGTGCATTCGCTCCTCGAAGGTGAGCAAACGCTTCTCGTGGTGCTGCTTCTCGGCGAGACGCCGGAGGCAGTTCTCCACAATGATGACCGCCCCGTCCACGATCAGGCCGAAGTCGATCGCGCCCAGCGACATGAGGTTGCCGCTCACTTTGTTCTGCACCATCCCCGTCGCTGTCATGAGCATGGCCAAGGGAATGGCGAGCGCGCAGATGATCGCGGCCCGCACGTTGCCGAGCATCAGCAGGAGCACCACGATCACGAGGATCGCCCCCTCCAGCAGGTTCTTCTGCACCGTGGCGATGGTGGCATCGACCAATTTGGTGCGGTTGAGGACCGTCTTGGCGTGGATGCCCGGCGGGAGCGACCTCGCGATCTCGGTCATCTTGGAATCGACGCTCTGGGCGACGGTGCGGCTGTTGCCCCCCAGCAGCATGATGGCGGTGCCGACGACGACCTCCTCGCCGTTCTCACTCGCCGAGCCGGTTCGCATCTCGCGCCCCACGCCGATCGCTGGCGTGCCGTCGGGGTTCCTGGCGGCGATGTCCCTCATCCGGATCGGCACGCCGTTGCGGGTACCGACGACGATCGCCTCGATCTCACCCACTTTCTCGATGCGGCCCGTGGCTCGCACGACGTAACTCTCGCCCTTGTGCTCGATGTACCCAGCGCCCGTCGAAGCGTTGTTGCGCTCCAGAGCCTCGATCACGTTGTGGAAGGTCAGGCCGTACGACACAAGTTTCATGGGGTCGGGCTGGACGTGGTACTGCTTGACGTAGCCGCCGATGGCGTCCACGCCCGCGACGTCCTTCACACCTTTCAGCTGCGGCCGGATGATCCAGTCCTGCACCTCGCGGAGGTACGCGACCTGCTCCAGTTCGCTGGCGAGTCGCCGCCCCTCGGGCGTGAGGTACGAACCGTCCTTCTGCCAGCCCGGCTTGCCGTCACTCACCGTTGCACCCTTGCCGTGCGGGTGCTCGTACTCGACGGTGTACATGTAGATCTCGCCCAGGCCGGTGGCGATCGGCCCCATGAGCGGCTCGACGCCCGGCGGCAGCGATTCCTTGGCCTCGCCCAATCGCTCGCTGACCTGCTGGCGGGCGAAGTAGACGCTCACGTCGTCGTTGAAGACGGCCGTCACCTGCGCGAAGCCGTTGCGGCTGAGCGAGCGCGTCGATTGCAGCCCGGGGATGCCCGCGAGGGCGTTCTCCATCGTGAACGTCACCTGTTTCTCGACCTCGAAGGGTGAGAGGGCCGGGGCCACGGCGTTGATCTGCACCTGGTTGTTGGTGATGTCCGGCACCGCGTCGATGGGGAGCATCTTGAGCGAGTACGCCCCGAACGCCGCGACCAACGCCGTGATGATGAGGACGAACCAGCGGTTCTTGACCGAGAAGTGGAGGATTGATTCAAGCATGAGTGTGATCCTCCTTTCTTAGTGTTCGTGGGCTGCGGAGCCCTTGCCGAGGTCCGCTTTGAGAATGAAGGTGCCGGCCGCGACGAACCGCTCGCCTTCGACAAGGCCGGAGTGAATGGGCACCAGTCCACCAACGGGTTTTCCAATCGTCACTGCCCGCTTGGCGAAGGTGTTGGGCTCGCCCTCTACGGGCACAAAGATCGCGGGGCCGCCCTCGACGGTCTGTACCGCCACATCGGGCACGGCGACCATCGGTGTCGGCTCCGCACCCCCAGAGGCGCTGGTCACGATCTCCACTTGAGCGAACATGCCGGGCTTGAGCGGGAGGTCTTTGGTGGCGACCTCGATGCGGACCTGTGCTGTGCGGGTTGTCATGTCCACCATCGGCGAGATGAAGGCGACCTGGCCTTCCAAGGGTTTCGAGTCGGATGATCCGACCTTGACCCATGCCTTCGCGCCCACCTTGATCTCGGCGAGCTTGGCCTCGGGGACATCCGCGAGCACCCAGACGTTGGAGAGGTCGGCCAGCACCATGATCGCCTCGCGGTCTGGGCTGACGAGTTCGCCGAGTGTGACCTCCCGCTGCACGACCTGGCCGTCGATGGCCGCATGGATGGAGTAGCGTGGTGCGACCTCGCCAGTCTTGAGGAACGCATCGACGGCCGCCTGATTCATGCCGAGAAGGTGCAGGCGATTTTCCGATGCGGTGACGGCGGCATCGGCCGCTCGCTGCGCAGCGACCGCGCCCTTGTATTCCGCCTCACGGCGCTGCACCTCGGTGAGCGAGGTTCCCTGCGTCTGGTCGTAGAGGCCCTTGGCGCGGTCCCACGAAGCCTTAGCGAGATCGACCACCGGCCCGGCGGAGTCCTTGGCGACCCGTTTCTGGAGCAGGTCGGCCTGGGCCTCTCCGAGTTCGGGGCTCTCGATGATGCAGAGCTCCTCGCCCTTCTTCACATCCTGGCCGAGTCGGACTTTGATCTCAACCACACGCCCGCGAAGGGGCGAACCAACGTGGGCCATCGCCTCGGCGTTGAAGCCGACACGGGCGGGTGTCACGATGGTGGGCCGCAGCGCCCACATCTGGGCCGCTTCGATCTTGATGCCGTACCGCTCCACAGCGTCGGCGGTGAGCTTGACCTCGTCGGTGTGGACCTCTTCCCCGCCTTTGCCGTGATCGTGGCCGTCGCCTTGGGCATGACCCGCGGCTGCGGGCTTGGCCGCGCCGTGATCGTCGCCGTCGGCCTTCTTCTTGCAACCCACGGTCGTGAGGAGCGCGGCGAGTGCGAAGACCGCCACGAGTGCCCGGATGGTGATTCGCGGTGGATGCGGGTCGTTCCCGCCTTGGATGTCAGTTTGCGTGTGCATGAGTTCTGCTTTCGAGTGGTCGGCGAGTGGCCGACTGGGAATGCGAGGGAAGGTTTACTTGACGGGAGTGGGTACGGTGCTGTCGTTGGTTGCGGAGACGGTCAGCGCGGCGGAAGGCCCCGGACCACCAGCGGCCCGTTGCAGCCGGATCGCTGCGATCGCTGCCTTGCGGTCGAGTTCAACAGCCTTGGCCTGTGCCGCTCGCAAGTCCTGCTCGGCAAGGAAGAGCGAGGTCACGTCCGTCTGCCCCGCTCTGAACGAGGCGTCGGCAAGCGACCGGCGCTGCTCCTGCAAGGGGACGAGTTCCTGCCGGACTCGCCGGACGTTTTCGCGGGTCTGAGCGAGCGACTCCCACGAGCGGCGCACATCCTCGATGACCTGCCGCTTGACCTGGACGAGTTGGTGGCGTGCTTCGATCTGCTCGGCCGTGACCCGCTCGGAGCGGGCCTGGCCCATGTCGAAGATCGGGATGGGGATGGAGACTTCGGGCCCGACCTGCCAGTCCGGATCACGCTGCGCCTGAACTCCGGCGCTCGTGCCGTCAAACGGCAAGAGGCTGGTGAGCGCAAGGTCGTCGCCGAGTGCGGCAAGGGCCCACGAGCGTTCCTGAATCTCCGGACGTGAGCGAAGCCCCGCCTCGATCCACGCAGCCTCGGCGGTGTTGGTCAATGTCGGCGGTGTCCACGGTTCCAGTTTCCATGCGGCGGTTCCCGATGGTCGACCGATGAGCCGCGCCAAGCGGAGCCGTTCGTCCCTCAGTTCCTGGGTCGTCTCGGCGATCTCGACTTCGAGTTCCACGCGCTGCGTGTTCAGGACTGCGACATCCTCCCGGATGCCCTCGCCGGCGGAGAGCCTCGCGTTTGCCAAGTCCACGGCCTTGCTCACTAGCGTTCGACGCTGCTCAAACACCGGGAGTAACTGCGCAAGCGCCTGCACCGAGACGTACCGCTCCTGCACCTCGGCCACGGCGTCGATTACGGCGGTGATTGCCGCCGCGGAGGCTTGCCGGAGCCGATTGTCGGCGGCGCTCGATTGCCTGGGGATCTTGAGGATCGAGATCAGGTCTTGGGCGAGCGAGGCCTCGATCACGGGCTTGCCCCCTCCCTCCGGGAATCGAAGGGCGAGGTTGAGGATGGGGTTGGGCAGAAGCCGGGCCTGCTTGGCATCAGCCAGCGCGATCCGCACCCGCGCCAGGGCCGCTTGCACGCCCGGGTCGGTCGTGACAGACAACCTTACTGCCTCGGCAAAGGTCAAAGTGTCGGCGTCGCCCGGTTCGTCTACCGGCGCGCCCTCAACGTGGAACGCAATCGGCTCAGAGAGTCCCGCGGCCGCGCCGGCAACGGTTTCGGTTGCTGTCTCGGGCGGCCGCATCGACTGGCATCCCGCGAGGGCGACGAGCACGAGCGTACCGATGCCGAGCCGGGGCAGTGCTTGCGGGAAAGATCGGAAAGTCCAAGCCCTGCAACAGGCCCGGTCGGGTCGAATGTCCATGAGGAGAAATCCATCGCTTGTTGGAGAGGCACACCCAGCACGCCGCTCCCTTTAGGAGCAGGGGTCGGTGAAGACCCATGGCGCGCACGATTCAGCTTGGCTCGCATGCCCCACCGGAGCAAAAGCGAGCGCGCAGGGTGAACCTACACCAGCATGACGATGGTTCTGATGCACGCCATCTCGGGCGGCGGAGCCGCGGCCCGAACCTCAATCCACCGCAGGAGCATGTTCAGCGGCAGCGGGTCGATGGGAAAGGCGATGACCGCAAAAGTCGGGAGCGGCAGGTCAACGGTGACTGAGGAGTGTGCCGACCTCACGGTCGCCGTCTCCACGTCCGTTTTGACCGGCTTGTCCTCGCACGGGTTGGGAGTCCCAGATTCGGGATCGTCCGGCTGTTGTGGCCCGCACGGCTTCGCGCAGCGCCCTGTTTCATCCCGAGCGCAGCCGCCCCATTCCAAGTGAGAGGTGCCATCCGGCTCTTCGCAATTGACGAAAAGACTACCCGCCGCGGCGTGGAAGCCGGTGGTCAGCACGCAGATGACTGCGATTAGGCGATGTAGAAAATGGCGACTCATTCGGTAAGCGTCGAGTATAGCCGCGCCGCCAAAGCACAAGTAGGCTTGGGCCGACGGCCACATTGCCTGCCAGCGAGCGCCGAAACGCGAGACTCTGAGACTCGATCCCGAATGCGGTGATCTCGAAGTCCTGGGAACCCTGGCCGGGTCTCACGACTCCATCCCTCTGCGACTCGTCGGCAGCGAAAGGGGGGGCTCTGGCGCGGGTCCGTCTGGGCATCGGGCGGCGGCTGAAGTTCGACATTGCTCGTTCCGTCCAGTGTCACAGCTGCGCCGCTTCCGGGGCAATGCTTTTGGGCTGGTCTGGGGTATTTGTACCCCGATGGCGGCTCAGAACCGGCGTTCCGCCTCGCTCCACATCATCCTGATCGGCTCCGTCGAATGATGCCCTCACATCGCGTCGTCGCGCGTAAACCGACGTTTTCACGCCAAATGGCGGTATTCACCAGAGAGAAACGGTTCGGGTGCGTTGCAGATACGGACACTCAACTCACCACATGCGGTCGCACGACCGCACCGGGTGAGACGCGCCCGTCCCTCCGATCGTGGCGGCGACGGGCGTGAGCGGCGGAGCCCCGTTCGACACCCGCTATCCACCCTCTATTACCGGGCCGGTTGCGAAAGCAGCCGGCCCCTTGGTTTTCAGGGAACGCCGCCGAGAGACCTCGGCGGCGTTTTCGCTTTTTGGCCCACGTTCCGCGTGGGTTGGCGACTGGGCCCGCCGTCGGCGACGTCTCTGGCCTTCAGTCCGCCATAACCAGCGTCCGGCGATCCGGCGGCCCTTGGGGGCGATTTGGGGCCAAAGTCTCTCGAGGTCTCTCTTCCGAACGGGCGGGGGTTAACGGGCGACCTCGCTCGAAGCGCGATCGCAAACCCCACTGTCACGACTCCGATGTTCGCGCCACGGTGCTCCGATCGCGTCGGCCTGTTCATTGCGGCGCGCACGCGCTTCGGCGTTTGCATAAGGGCTCCGGAGACGATTCCGCGATGGGCGCGGCGATCGAACCCGGAGCCGCGGCGTGACATCATCGAAGAACCCGGACAGCATGACGCCCGCAGAGCGCGAAGCAGAGATCGCGAGCATTCTGGCGCGTGGCGTGGTGCGTGCCGTTCGTGCCACACGGGCGCGGACAGGCGGAACCAAGCGGGCGATTGACGAGCATGCCAGATCTCTCGGCGATGGACTTGAACTCTCGCCGGAAGCCGCCCTCAGTGTCGCAACGCGGCCCGCGGGTTAACGCTCTCGGCCCATGCGATAGGAGATTCAATGTCCGACCTGATGCAGCGACAACTCGACGACCTTGGCAAGATGACCACAGGCGACCTTGTGCAGCGGTACGAAGATCTGCACGGCCACAAGTGCCGCACTCGCCACCGCGCGTACCTGATCCGCAAAATCGCCTGGCGGATCCAGGCCAACGCGGAGGGTGGTCTGAGCGAGCGGGCGCGGAAGCGGGCAGCAGAGCTGGCCGACCTCGCGGAGGTCCGCGTGATGGCCCCAAAGGCCACGATCTGCCCGCCGCAGCCAGGGCCAGGCTGCACAACGACCCGTTCCGTGAAGGGAATGGTAACCGGGGATGCCCGGATCCCACCCGCTGGCTTTGCCGTGGTGAAGGAGTACAAGGGCCGGGCCATTCGGGTCGTCGTCTTGCCCGACGGTCAGGGGTTTGACTACGACGGCGAGCGTTACCGCTCGTTGTCGGCCATCGCCAAGAAGGTGACGGGGACGCACGTCAACGGGTTCAGGTTCTTCGGGTTACAGGGGAAGTCATGAAACAACGAGCCCCAACCAACCCAA
>Ga0154020_10002525_pt1 | contig 22290 bp, 31 predicted proteins | sample Klosneuvirus_201_FD_109709 | JGI IMG/M metagenome (GOLD analysis project Ga0154020, IMG submission 109709) | Active sludge microbial communities from wastewater, Klosterneuburg, Austria - Klosneuvirus_20160825_MG | ecosystem: Engineered > WWTP > Aerobic digester > Activated sludge | place...
CTCACGCTAAAACTTAATTTTATGGAAGATCCAATTGCACATATATTGTGCTATACAATTCGTGACGAAGTTTGTGATACTGATTATTGGGAAGTTTTTCCTGAATACGATGGGAAAGGAAGAACTCCACTTGAACAAGCAAATGAAAAATTATCACTTTTAATTCAACATTATGAAGATGAAGAGCATAAACTATATACTTGGAATATAGCTAAGATTGTTAAAACAAATGAATGGTATAACTATGATAAAGGGTAACAAAAAACAAGAGTTTTTAAAGATAGAAGATATACTTTTTGCTACTAATGGTGGATATGATATATTTCAGTACTATCTTGGTAAAGTTGAAAAACAAATGTCAAGACCTTGGGGTAAAACAGAAAAGAAAATGTCATGGGGAGTATTTCCAAGGGGTGGAGTATGGTTTTGGAAAGATCAGGCTACAGAGGAAGGAGGTAGTGCTATACAGTTTGTAGAGAAGTATTTTGGATTAACGATGCAGGAAGCGAAAGATAAGATATGCTGGGACTTTGGTCTGAAAACTGGAAAGGAAGTAAATGCTAATCCAGTTAAGATTACATGGGAGAAACCAGAAGTTGTTGATAAAGACTATATACCTATTAGCTTTACTACGAGACCATTTAGCAAAAGAGAACATGAATTCTGGAACCTGGCAGAAGTAACAGAAGAGCACTGTAATAAATATAACTGCTTTGCTGTCAAGGACTTAGCTATTAATAGAAAGAAAAAGTGGATAGGTAAAGATGAAATAGTTTTTGTATTCTGGTGTCCAGAGGAAGATGGAGCCAAGATTTACTTTCCTGAACGCGAAAAAGATCAAAAGTTTCGTAACAATGTAAGTTATCATCACTTATGGAACTATGGAAAATTAGAAAATTGTGACAATCTAATAGTTCAAAAGTCTGTTAAAGATATGATAGTTACAGCTGTACTTACAGAATGTGTAACTGCTACTCAAGCAGAAGCAGTTAAAATATTTGATACTAATACAGTAGAAGCTATCAATAAAATATCAAAAACACCTTGGATATGGTACGGAAGTGATTGGGATGGTGTTAAGAAGTGTAAGGAGATTACTGATACAAATGGCTGGAAATATATCAATACACCTAAAGCTCTTTTACCAGAAGTTAATGATGTTTACTCGTTTGTAAGATATCACAACTTTAGAAATCCAGGAACAGGAATGAAAGAATTAGAAAAATTTATGAAAAGTAAAAAATTAATATTATGAAAAAGTATATTTATATCACTGCAGATACAAATGATGGAGATTATATATCAACGAAAAATGAAATAACAGATGAAGAAATTGAGTTGATAAAACCTGTAATTAAAGCTATTAAAGATTATACAGAAGATTCTTCCATTAAACATCAGATATGGAATTGGTGGGATATAGATGGTAGTAGAAAAGAAAATCCAACACCTCAACAACTTTATGTAGATACTGGTAAATGTAGTCAAGAAGCATTTGATAAATTTCGTGAACTTGTACCATATAATGAGCATGGAGTTCATACAATAGAAAGTGTAGAAATAATGGTTGTTTTAGAAGAAATTAAACTTTTGTAATATGCCAGAAGATGAAGAATTAAAAGCACAAAAATTTGCTGAGTGGATGTTTCGTAACAGATGGTTTTATTTTGATGAGAAAGAAAAGAAGTGGAGTTATACATTTGAACATGGTACAGCTATCTCAACCAGTGAATACAATAAGAATTATAAGAAAACAACTAAACAATTATTTGATAAGTTCAATGAAGAAGAATATGGATAAACTAATATTTGAAGATTTTGCTCCACTCCTAGGTGAGTGGGCAGATAGATTTCGACCTTTTATAGAGAGTCAGGCTATGTTTGATATATATCAGACATTAAAGAATGAAAGAGAAGTAATTGTTCCAAGTAGTGATGTAACGTTTCGATCCTTTGCAAATTGTTCACCTAAGAATTTAAGGAGTATTTGGTTTCTAATGGACCCATATCCAAGACGATACAAAGGAGGAGTTAACCAGGCTACAGGTATTCCAATGGATTGTACTAATAGTCCAGATGGAAAACTACAACCTTCCTTAGAAGTATTTTATGAGACAATGAGTAAGGATTTGGGAAAAAAGGTTGAGCAAACACCAGACTTAAGGTATTTATTACAGCAAGGAGTTTTATTACTTAATAGTGATTTAACTTGTAAATTAAACAAGACAAATAGTCATGACAGATTGTGGGAACCATTTATGAAGTTCTTTCTTGAAGATGTTCTGGCTGGATTTTCTGGTTTAGTTTATGTGCTCTCAGGTAATGTAAGTCATAGGTTAGAGAAGTATATAAATCCTTTTAGTGGCTATATTTATAAGATTGAACATCCTGCTGCTGCATCGCATACACATAAAACTTGGAATAACAAAGATATTTTTAACGTAACAAACAAAATACTAAAATTAAATAATAATGAATGCATTTTATGGGATGCTAAAGAATATAAAGAAACTCTAGAACCACCTTTTTAATTAAAAATGGAAAATAAATTAACATGATATTAGAAAAAGACTTTAAAGAAAGAGACACAGAAATTGATGGTACAGTAGACGATAGAATTGAGATGGGTGTAGATACAGAAAGTATCAACCATCTGATGATGATTTTGTCATCTAATTTATACCAGAACCCAATTGGAAGTATTATACGAGAGTATACAAGTAATGCAATCGATGCGAATGTAGATGCTGGAATTGAAGAACCAGTTATAGTTCGTTTAAAAAAAGTTAATAATAACTGGAATTTTGAGGTGCAAGATTTTGGTTTAGGTTTGGATGATAATGATTTCAGAAATATTATAAGTAAATATGGTAAATCCACTAAGAGAGATAAAGTGGACCAACTGGGATACTTCGGTCAACGAAACTAGGCCGCTTCAGAGAGTAATTTCTGTAGAAAAATAGGATGAATTTTTGGAAATCCCTTGCAAATATCAATTATTTTTCGTATATTGTATTATGAAAAGTAAAATTTGTCAGAATTGCAACCAAGAGTTCCAAACTAAAAATTTGGGAACTAAATATTGTTCACAAAAGTGTAAAAATAACTATAAGTATAAAAATCACAAAAATCACATTTTTAAGTGTAAAAATTGTGAAAAAGAATGTAGTTCTTATAGAAAAGATATTGAGTTTTGTACTAAAAAGTGTTCGAAATTATTCCTTCAAGATAGACAAGAATTATCTATAGAAGAAATTTCAGAATATATTAAAGAGAATCCTCAAGTATCTTTATCTAAAATCTGTAGAGAATTTAAAACTTCTAACAGAAATTTATACTATATAATGCAAGAAAATGGTTATAATTCATATAAAGAATTAATAGGTACAATTAAAGGTGTTTATTTAGAAAAAATGAGAAGTGATTCCTCAATAGCTTCTATAAACTGTTTTAATCAAATAAAAGATATTTTGAAATGTGATTATGTTTCAGAACAATTTTTTGATGGTTTAATAAATAAAACAGGTAGAAGATTAAGAGTAGATTGTTTCTTTGAAGATAAGAATTTAGTAGTTGAGTATAATGGTATTCAACACTATAAATTTATTCCTTACTTTCATAGAAAGGAGAATTCTTTAAAAGAACAAAAGGAAAGAGACCAAATAAAAGCTAATTATTTCAAGAATTCTAATATAAAATACATAGTTATACCTTATTGGTTTACAGACAAAGATATTTATGTCGAGATAATCAAAAGCCAAGCTGAGAGTAAACTTTCAGAAGGTTTAGAGACTACCTGAGCTATTAATTAGCTTAATAACAGGAAGTAGTTTGGGTTAATAACCAAGTGAAAAAGCGTCCTACCCCATAGTGAAATGGGTGATGAGATAGTCCGACACTCTAGGAAACTAGAGATTAACATAACCGCTAGGTTGTAAAAGTGGATTTAGTTATACAGATAGTTTTTATTATACCTGTATAAAGAACGGTACAGAGAGGAAGTATCTTCTGTACAAGAGTGATAATGGTTTTACTATAGATTTATTGTTTGAGAAAGTTACATCTGATAGAAGTGGAGTTACGGTAACTATTCCTGTATTGGAAAACGATTACAATAATTTTAGAAAAGAGATACGTAATCAGTTGGCATATTTTGATAATATATATTTTGATGTTGAATTGAAGAAGACTCATCAGTATAGTTATGGATATATAGCTGATGAAGTAGCTGACCTGAATACAGATTTCACTATTTATAGAGAAAAAGACTTTCAGTATTCTTCGTTGTCTAAAATGACAGAGATGCATCTGACTTTAGGAAAAGTTAATTATCCTATTGATTGGAAGTCATTGGGTATTAGCTCCATAAATATGCCAGTAGCACTAAAGTTTGACCTGGATTGTGGTATTTTTCCTATTCCTAATAGAGAAAATCTTATTTGGAATAAAAGAACAAAGGAAATTGTGCTGGAAAAACTAAAACTGGTTGCTGATTGGTTTGTAACTAAGTATAATTCTAATGTGAAAAAATCCAGTACGTTATATCAGGCTTGGGAATATATAATGAAAACTGATTATAATGTAGATCTTTATGGAAAGAATTTTCATATAAATAGTTTAAGTGCTTTTTCAACAATCAATATACAAGAAGTAGAGATTGATAAGATGGTATACTTGAAACCTAAGATATTTCGTCTGCAATATGACTTAATCTTAGCAAATTTGAAACCTGTAGCTAGAAAGGATTGGAATAATCGTATTGCTACAAAAAATATATGGAATAGTATAGACCATATTACTAAAGGTAAAGGTACATGTGCAATAATAGGTGATTCTTGTATAATTAGTGGATTTTATAGAGAATATCTTAAGACATTAGGTTTTAAATATTTCTATAAAAGAGTAGACTCACCTATTGATTACGAGAAAGCTTTAAGTTTAAAGAATTTTGATCCTAAAATTTGGAAGGATGTAATCAAGGAATGTGAGATGTTTATAGACCAGTTTATTAAAGAAGCTATTGTAGACATTACAAATATTCAAAATGAAGCAATTTTTGAACAATTTAAAAAGGATCACAAAGCCAAAGCTAAAACTACTTCCTATAATGGATTGAACAAACAGAAGGATGAACTTACAGTAATGTATGCAGAAAATAAGAGGTATGGTGGTAAATATTTTAAAAAGCAAACATTTACAATGGATAAATTAAGAAAGAACAATTTTCTTACTGTTTTTGTAGATGACAATGTAGATGCAACAGATATTTGTAAAATCTATAAAAAAAGTAATGTTAGATTTGCAAAGATTGGTATACAGGATTTCAAAAAGATTGAAAAAACTAAATTAAACAATTTTATGACACAACGACAAATGGAGAAAAAAAAGCTCTTTACAAGAACAGCAACAGCTATTTTTGCCAAAAGAGTATGTAGTGATTTTGAACTACTTATGGGTAATCATATGAGTATTGTGAATTTACCTGTTTTGAAGCTTAAGGATATATATCTTAAAGTAAAAAATTATGTAACCATGTCAGCAAGTGATGAAAAGTGTTCACGTGATATGGAAAATTCTATGTTAGAAATTGCCGAACAGAGTGGAAATTGGGATAATAGTATTATCTTTGAGGTAAAGAAACTTAAAGAAGCAATAGCGGATTTTAAGTTCATTACATTACTTACTCCTCCAAAAACAGAATTAGATAAGCATGACTATGAAAATCATATAACCTCTATGCTTTTATTTAAAAAACTTAAATATCAAGAAAAGTTAGAGAATTTAGAAATTGTAAACAAAAAATAATAATATATGAAATTTTTTAAATTTGACTGGTTTTCCAGTAAAGAAAAAAAAGAATTAGAAGAACTAAGAAAAGCAGAAGTTGAAAGATTAAAGAAAGTAAATGAGGATTTAGAAAGAACAGTAACTGCATTAAGTACTAATTCAAGACCATATAAGAATATGTATTATTCTAATGGTGTAGTAACGTTAGTTACGAATAAAGGAGATGTTCTTACTAAAACAGGTATTGACCAAAGTATTGTAGATAGAATTAAGAGTTGTTATAGTGAAAGTGCAGTATTGGATATTTTTAGTGAGATAGTAATTAAGCCAAATAATACTCTCAATACAGAAGATGAGAAACATGTTGTAAAATCTAGTCTTGGTATCTTTGACGATCATAAAGAGTTCGTAGTAGAAGAAGAGAATGTATATCTAAAAGGAGTTTCTTTAGCTATACCTACTATTATAGTAGCTAGTTTTATTGAAATACTTGAGAAGATAGAAGTTTATATCTGGGATATGAGTAGATATGAGGTAAAAGAACTAGAAGAACAATTTGAAGCATTAAAAATGTTTTGGTTAAAACTTGCTTTGAATGGTATCGAGCAGTCCAGATTAGATTTACTTAACTTTTGTAGAAAGAATGATGTAAAGATTACAAGAAATGGTAACCTGGTACTGTATAGAAGGATTGTAAATTTTGGTTCTCAAAATAAGAAACTACTTGAATTTGTAAGTCAAGAGTATTTTAAAATAAAAGCTAAGAGAGATATTCCTTTGGACTATTTTGTGACACTTGAAAATGGTAACTATGTTTTAAATAATCTAAATGAAGTGAATGTTGCTGATTTCAATAGAGAAGATGTTATAGGAAATCTGTTATATCTTTATACAGAATTACCTAATATGACAGAGAATCAATATACATCTTGGCATAATCGTGGTGAACAAACTATTAAGATTGGATCTATTTATAAAATTGATGAAGATGGAATAAATCTTAATAATGGACTTTGTGCAGCAGGAGGATTACATGCAGCAGCTGTTGACTATAACTATAGTGGATTTGGAGATACACCTGTTGTTGTTTTGGTTAATCCAAGTAAAGCTATTACTGTTCCAGTTAACGAGACAGGTAAATTAAGAACAACAGAAATGTTTATAGCATGTATAAATGATAAACCACTTGGAATTCATTTTGATGAAGGTGCACTATCAGCATTTGATGAAGAGTATAACAATTTGACCATCAAAGAATTGGAAGATGCTATATCCAAGAAATCTTTTGCTCCTGCATCGGTTGAAGATCAAATATCACCAATAACATTCCTTGACATGGAAGGAATAAAGAACCTTTTAAAAGGAAGAGTAAAAACTATATGACATGAACAAGCAGTATGTAAAGTTAGTCATGGTGACTAAAGATAACAATAATAAATTTTACGAGATGACCTACACTGGTGGGTCATCTTTTAATGTAGTGTATGGGAGAATAGAATCTACACAAACTAAGGTTAGCTATCCTTATGGAATGTGGGATACGAAATATAGAGAAAAGGTAAAGAAAGGTTATAAGGACGTTACAGAACTGGCAAGTGTGGAGATAGTTGAGCAAAAAGTTAAACCTGTTGAGTATGTGGATATTGAAGATGTGCATGTTGCAGAGTTTATAACAGTAATGAAAAGATACACAGATGGACTTGTTAACAAGGTATACTCTGTAAAATCTACATCTGTTAGTAAAAAACAGGTTGATGAGGCACAAAAACTTTTAGATGAATTATCAAATCTTGCTAAATCTAAGAAAAAAGATGTAACTTTGATAAACACTAGACTTGTGGAGCTCTATATGGTTATACCTCGTTATATTAAGGATGTCAGAAGGGAAATATTACCTCACATTGATTTGGAAAAAGTACTATCTCAAGAGCAGGATAACTTAGATGCTATGGCTTTACAGGTTAATATAAATAAAAAATCTGAAGAAGTAAAAGAATCAAAAACACCAAAAAAGTTATCAATTCTTGATCAACTTGGTGTAACTTTGAACAAAATTAATAGTAGTGTAGAAGTAGACAAGTACGTAAAACAAATTAGTGGAATGAAGGTTAAGAGTATTTTCCAGGTAGATAAACCAAGAGAAAATCAAGTATTTGAAAATTGGGTTAAAAATCAGAAGAATAAGGATACTACAGTAGTTATTCATGGTACACGTTGTACCTCTGTAATACCTATTTTAGAGCAGGGTTTGAAGATACGTCCTTCTGGTAACTTTCAGTTTAGTGGAAAAGTATATGGTAATGGTAATTATTTTTCAGAGGATTGGAATACATCTCGCCATTACACAGGAAATGATACAGATAAAGTTCTTTTAGTATATGAGGTACATGTAGGTAAACCTTCTTATAATTCAGCGTCAAACTATAGTGAGATTCAGAGAATGGGGTATGATTCGTTTGCGATGAAGGGACAAGGTGGATTGCATACAATGCGCGTTATGTATAAAGAAGAACAATCTCGTATAAAGTATATTATTTGGTTAAAGTAAATTAAAAACAAACAAAAATGACAAAGAGTACAAAAAAACAACTGGTATTACAAGTAGCAAACGCAATGTGTAATCTTAACAACAAACTATCAACAAAGGAACTAAAAATCGAACTAAGAAATCAGTATCCTGATGAGCAATGGAACAAGTATGACAATGGACAAGGTGTGAGTGATTTATTTCATGAATTGGTGAGGGAAGGAAAATTTGTAAGTGTTGGTGATAATGGAACTTATCAGACATATGCATCTGTATTGTTTCCAATAAAAGATAGAAAAGGTGCACCTTACATCTCTGATTTGGAAGAAAATGCTATTAGTGCATCAGTTGGATTAGCTAATGCATTAAACAAAATTGCAGTTAAAAAAACAGGAACAGTTAAAGCATCTCCTACAACAGTAGCAACTGTAACAAAGAACAAAGCTAATGTTATTAATCGTACAAAAGCATTGGAATTAATGTCCAATAACAAAGGTAGATTCTTTACAGCTATCTTTACAGATAAAAAGAATCAAGATCGTACAATTAACTGTCGTTACTTGAAAGATCAAAGTGTTAGCAAATTAGGTTATGTAAAAGTTACAGACGAAGCATTAAGAAAAGTTAATCCAAATGACTGTATTCGTAATGTAAATTTACAAACATTAAAAAGTCTCTCAATAGGAGGAACACAATACAAGATTAAGTAATTAATAATCAATTAAATATGAGGGTAGGGACAATATAGTCTCTACCCTTTTTAATTTAAAATCATGAGCAAACTATTAAAAGAATACAAATTTTCAGCAGAGATAAACTTTATTATAAGAAATGTAAAAGCTGATGAAGTTATGGACCTTATTGATGTAGGTGCTGTAACGTTAAAATGTGAAGATAGAGTATTTGTGTTAGATAGTTATTATACAGATTTTTGGGATAATGAGGATGAAGCATATGTAGAAATAAGATGTAAATTAGAAGTAGACGAAGATACTTTTAAAGGTGAGTACACACTTTTAGCAGAAGATATGATGGATATTAATTTAGAAAGTGAATTTTACTGCACATTAAACTTAGAAAGTGAAGAAATGATTAGTAAGAATATAGCTATTGAGAATCTTGTTACTACAATATCTTATTATGTAAATACTTTAACAATACCAACAAAATTAGAAGAATGAAAAAGAAATATAGATTTAAGTTTCATTACAATAAACCAATGAGTCAACGGACTGGTAAAAAGGTATGGAGTGTGCATTACAGAGGAAAATGTCATATAGTTGACTCCATAGACTGTCATGTCCACTGTAATAGTAAGGTAAATAAAACTCAACCTTATGTAGTAATGGAAGGTTTTGCTGATAGTTTATTAATAGCATCAGCTGGACAAGCACTAATTTATAATAAAAACGATTAATATGATTAATATTTTAACAGACGGAAAGAGTAATACGAAGACTGCTAAAAACAGTCTTCGCACTTATTATTTATCTTTACAACCAACTAATTTGAATAGTAAAGGTGAAAATTTGTGTAAATTTAGTACAAAAGAATGTAGAGCACAATGTTTACAATATGCTGGTAGACAGGGCTTTAGTAATGTGGTGAAGAGTAGAGAGCGAAAGACAGAGTTATTTGTTAATGACAAATCAAAATTTCTAATAGATTTATTTGATGAACTTGTAAAACTTAATAAGAAGGGAAGACATGCAGTTCGTCTGAATCTATTAAGTGATGTGAATTGGGAAAATGAATTTAAAAAGATAGGTCATAGTATTTCAGAATTAAATAATACAGTTCTGTATGACTATACTAAAGATCCATTTAAGATTGAATTAAATAATTTACCAAATTATAACTTAACATTTAGTTTTTCAGGAGGTAATTGGAAATGGTGTGAAAAGTTTTTAAATGAAAAGAAAGCAAATGTTGCTGTGGTATTTGAAAATCATATTCCCGAAACTTACCTAGGATTCGATGTAATAGATGGGACTATAAATGATGAGCGCTTTCTTGATAAAAAAGGTGTGATAGTTGGACTAAAATACAAAAAACCAAAAGGTAAAAAAATTGATATGACAGATAGTAAGTTTGTAGTTAGAAATTAGATTTGGTGAAATCATTTGGATTCATTATATTAGTAGGAGTAAAATCAGATGATATGAATAAGAAAAGGAAAGTGACATGTCCTGTGTGTAAAAACGATAGAATAATAACATTAAGTTCTAATATATTGGAAAGAGTATGTATGAGTTGTAGTAAAAAAGTTGATAGAAAAATCTTACACTATTTTGATCTAATTGATAAACCAAGTAAAGCATATATATTTGGATTTTTATGGGCTGATGGGTGGACAAATAGACATTCAATAAGAGTAGAACTTCAACAAAGAGATAAATCTGTATTAGAGTTTATCAGAAATGAAATTGGTGCTGGTACTATTATGTATAGAAAAAGAAATGATAAAAGATTTAAAAAAGATACAGAATCTTACACATTCTCCGTTAGTTCTACATATCTTTGTAGAAAACTACAAGAGTTGAATTTTAGAAAATCTATAGATAAAGTAGATAGAACTATGTGGTTGGATTTTCTAAGAGGTTTTCTTGATGGTGATGGTAGTATTGGATGTTATATTAAAGGTAAAAAATTATCAGTATCATTTGCATCTAATATTAATGAGAGATGGGAACATATACGTGAAATATTGAATTATTATAATGTTTCATACATTATCGATAGAAGAAAAACTGGATCAAACCTAAGAATATTAGGTAGTGATGTGAGTAAAATTGCTTTTTTAGAAAAACTATATTTAACTGATTCATTTTTCTTGCAAAGAAAAAGAGATCAGTTTGAAAAATACAAGGCATGTAAAATACCACGATGGCCTACTAAAACAAATTAATTATGAATGAACAATGTTGGATGTACAATGGAAAATGTTTGGAAGAACCACCTAGTGGAGTCTATGGTTTTATATATTGTATAACTGACGATACAGGAAAGAGGTATTGGGGAAAGAAGGCTTTTACCCATAAGAGCAAGACTAAACTTTCTAAAAAGGCAAGAGTTGGAACCAGGAAAAGATTCAACATAGGTACTAAAGATAGTAAATGGATGAATTACTGGGGATCTTGTAAACCTCTACTTGAATATATAAAGCTACTGGGAAACACTAAAGGTTTTAAAAGAGAAATAATTAAGATTTGTAACGACAGATCGTCTTTAGCTTATTGGGAAGTAGCTATTCTTATTCAGAATGATGTTCTCTTTAGAAGTGATTCATGGAATGGAAATGTTTGTGCTAAATATTTTAAAGGAAAAATTCACAAATAATTCCTACCTTTGATAAAAATAATATAATATGATAAAAGGAACAGTAATTAAGGTTAGAGATGAAATAAATAGACCAGAGACAAACTATAGAGCTATTGATGCACTAAATTGTTCAATGATTAAGTTATTTGATACTGAACCAATTAAGTTTTATGAACAGTTCAAATTAGGTAAAAAGAAAAAGGATAGTAAAAGTACAGCTCTTATTATTGGAGATATTGTAGATTTTTATATTCTTGATTGTAAAGGTCATGAACAGGAGTTTGAAGATCGCTTTGACGAAAAATTTGCGTTGTTTCAAGAAACTAAAGGTACTGGACAAGTATTTATTTTATGTGATACTCTATTGGAAGTTACATTGGAAAATACCAATGAGAATGGAGAAATCATGAAAGAGTTTGACGATTTATTTAAAGAAGCAGCAAGAAGAGTTAAAATTCTTGGAAAGTATTCAGGTAAAACTGATGATAAGATTTTAGAAGATTTTAAAAAAAGTGGTCAGGTTTACTATCAAACTCTTATTGATAATGTAGGTAAAGTTGTAGTAGATGTTAGTCTTCTTGATAAAGCTAGATTAGTAGCTCAACTTCTTATGAAAGATCCTTTTACTAAAGATGTCTTTAGTGATGATGGTGAAATAGAATATTTTCCAAAATTTCCTATTGAGTGGATTTATACCTGTAAAAATGGTAGCAAAATAGTATGTAAAAGCGAGTTAGATTTGTTGAAAATAGATCATGATAAGAAAATAATTTATCCTAAAGATTTAAAAACAACATATGATAATGAGAACTTTGAAATGAATTATCTAAAACATAGATATGATTTACAAGCAGCTTTTTATCATCTAGCAGTTAGATATTGGGCATCTCAAGAAGGGTTAAAAGGATATATTATAGAACCTATGGAATTTATTGTGGGTGATACATCTGCAAGTAACAGAAGACCAATTAGATATCAGATTACAGAGGAAGATTTATTCAAAGCTACACATGGCTTCTCTGTATACGGAAAACAATATAAGGGAATAATTACTTTGATTGAGGAAATTAACTGGGCTGAAATTACCAATAACTGGAATGCAAGTAAAGAAGTAATAGATAGTAATGGTAAAATGATACTAAATATAAAATATGATGACAATAAACCAATTGAAACATCTTCTTAGCCATTACCCTGCTGGCATGGAAGTTAAAATAGAAATAAAAGGGAAAGAAGTTGAGTTTTCTCCTGAGCAGATTGTTAGTGTAGAAGCTGAGAAAGAGGAGGATGAATATTTAGTAATAAAAACAAAATAAAAACAATGATATGTATACATCATGACCGAGATCTTGACGGTTTTTGTTCAGGAGCAATTGTTAAAAAGAAATTTCCAGACTGTGAATTAATAGGTTGGGATTATGGAAGAGCACTGCCTGATTTTGAAAAGTTTAATGGAGAGGATGTTGTCATGAACTGGATGAATTACCTAATGAATTTAAAAAACAAAAAGTATGAAAAAATTAACGAATGTATTTGTAGTGGATCGCTCTGGATCAATGGAAAGTAAAGCAGAGGAAGTAAGAAGTGGACTTAAACAAGCGCTTCAGGAGATTAAGAATGATGCAATTAGAGATATACCAATTGCTACAGTAGGAACAATTTTAACACAATTTTCCTCCCATAATGATTTTGAAGTAACATTAAATACTGTAGATTCAACATCACTTGATCCAGAAGTAGCTAATAGTTATAAAACAAGAGGAATGACAGCACTATATGATGCTATTCATAATACATTTGCTCTCGTTCCAGAAGGTCAAGACGGAGTATTTGTAACCATATTTACAGATGGTGGTGAGAATGATAGTAAAGAGATTGCTCATAAAGCTTTAAAAGAACTAATTGAGCAAAAGAAGGCTAAAAATTGGGTTATTACTTTTATGGGAACTAGTGAGGCAGATATCAATAATGCAGTAGATTTAGGTATATCTCGTGGTAATACTATGTCATTTGCGAATAATGCTAGGGGTGTTAAAGGTAGTATGAGTAAAATGTCTAGTATGAGAGCTACATATACAAATGCAAGCTTTACACCTGGAATATATGCACAATCAGTTGATTTAGAAAATCTTGTAGCAGAAGATGATAAATATCAAAGTGTTACAAAAGATGTTACTGATAAAACTGCAGAATTATTAAAGAAAAAAGATAAAGATGACAACGGAAAAACAAATACAAGTTTATAATGAATTGGATGCTAAGATCTTAGAGGTTACTGGAACTAAAAGACATGATTATGCTGATACAGATGTTCTAAGTAATTTTAAGGGTGTTTCTCAGGCAGCAAAGAGTTTAGGACTACAGATAGGTGATCCAACCCAATATGCTTTATTTATGGTCATATTAAAGATTGCTAGATTATCTAATTTGATGAATGCTGGAAAGGCTCCTAAAAATGAGTCAGTTGAAGATAGTTTTTTAGATGGAATAAATTACTTTAAATTAGCATATTGTTGTTACTTAGATAAAAAATTAGATATGTATCCTGAAGAAGAAATACCTTTCTAAAATAATAAGAAAAGTTAATCAAATTAACTTTTTTAGAAGGAAAAAGTAATGTATATTAGTAGACCAGAGCAGGGACAAAACCCTGCTCTTTTTTAATTTATGAATATGGAAAAATCACAAGGACGTAAGTTTCTTTCTGAATTAAAGTTACATTCAGATTATTTTAAGTGGAAAGAATACGAAAAAAGGTACGAGACTTGGGAAGAAGCAAGTCTCGACATAATTGATGGACATAGGAAGAAGTATGCTGGAAAAGATATTGAAGTATATCTACAAAGTGCATTTGAATCCCTAAAGGAAATGAATGTTTTAGCTAGTCAGAGAAATCTACAGTATCGTTTTCCACAAATAAAACGTAGTAATTTACGTATGTACAATTGTACTTCTACTCATGCTATGAGAAATGAAGTATTTCAAGAGGTATTTTACTTAGCATTAAATGGATGTGGAGTTGGTGTAGGACTACTTAAACCATTTGTAAAGAACATTTCACGTGTTCAGAAGAGAACGCTTGGAGCAAAGACTTTCGTTATAGAGGATTCTATAGAAGGTTGGGCTAATTCTTTAGGAGTCTTAATGAGTAGCTATTTTGTTGATAATCAACCATTTCCAGAGTTTGCAGGATACGAAATCAAGTTTGATGGAAGTCAAATTAGAGAAAAAGGTACATTCATTAGTGGTGGATTTAAAGCTCCAGGTTATGAACCATTAAAAACAGCTCTGGAGAAAATTGAGAAGTTAATAGAAAATTGGATAGAAAAAGAAGGTAGTGAGTTCAGACCTATTGCAGTTGGAGATATTATCTGTCATGCCAGTAATGCTGTTCTAAGTGGTGGAGTGAGACGTGCAGCTTTGAATTTTATCGTAGATCCTAATGATGAGGAAATGATAATGTCAAAGACTGGAAATTGGTATATTGAGAATAAACAAAGAGAACGTACTAATAATAGTGTACTGTTAATCAGGAACTTAGTTACTAAAGAACAGTTTGAGAATATCGTCAATCTTAATAATGGGATGAATGATATAGGATTTGTGTTTGCAAATAGCTGGTTTGATATGTTTAATCCTTGCTATGAGATTAGTAAACTTCCAATCCTATATACTGGAGATTTAACTAAAATTCATTATGATGATATAGAAGAATTTACTAAAGTGAATAGAAAGCTTTTTGGAGTTCAAGGGTGTAATTTGAATGAAATTCCAGCAGAAAAGGCAACAAGTCTTGAAAAATTCTTACGTGCATGTAGAGATGCAGCTATATTAGGAACCCTTCAAGCAGGATATACTTCCTTTCCATATCTAGGTTCTGTATCGGAAAAAATATTTGAGAGAGAAGCACTTTTAGGTATTAGTATTATAGGATGGATGAATAATCCTAAACTATTTAATGCAGAATGGTTGAAAAAAGGCGCTCAGGTTGTAATTGATACAAATAAAGAATTGGCTAAAGTAATAGGTATCAATCCTGCTGCTCGTACTACATGTGTCAAACCAGGTGGTAATAGTAGTGTAATAGCAATGACTGTTGGGGGAATTAGTGCAGAAGAGGCTGCAAATTACTTTAGAGTTATGCAAATCAATAAGGAAAATACAGTAGCTAAGTGGTTGGCAGAAAATAGACCTTTCATGATTGAAGAAAGTGTACATAGTGATAGTAAAACTGATTATGTAGTATTTGTTCCTATTACTGTTCCAGAAAATGCTATACTTAAGAATGATGTCTTGGGTGTTAAACATTTGGAATATATTAAATTTGTACAGGATAACTGGGTTATTCCAGGAACAAATAAAGAATTATGTGCATATGATGGTATTAATCATAACGTAAGTTGTACTGTTGTACTTGGTGAAGATGATAAACCTGATGTTATTAAATATATCTGGGAAAATAAAGAATCTTTTACTGCAATATCATTCTTGGGTAATTTTGGTAGTAGAGAATGGAATCAAGCGCCACTAACTGAAGTAATTACTTTGGAACAGATAGTTAGTAAGTATGGAACAGGTAGTTTATTTGCTGCTGGACTTATAGTAGATGGATTACATTATTTCCAGGATGATCTTTGGGCTGCATGTAAAGCGTTACAGGATAAGAGTGTGGTCATAAGTGGTAATAGGGAGCAAGTACTACTTAAGAAATATTGGATTGATAGAGCTAAGAAATTTGCTAAGAATTACTTTAAAGGTAATATAGAGAATATGATTTACTGTTTAAAAGATGTACATCTTCTTCATAAATGGGAAACTATTACAAAACAATTTAAAGAAGTAAATCTTAGCAAGATATTAGATGCTCCAGAATATAAGGATGTAAGTGATTATGCTGCTATGAGTTGTAGTGGTGGCGCATGTTTAATACAAGATAAAATTTAATTTGGTTAATCCCTCGAATTATTTTAACTTTACAAAATAAAATAAATATATGGCAAAAGAAAAAGAAGAAGTAAAAGCTGACCTAAGTAAGGCAGAGACAATTGCAAAAACTAAAAAGGAGCTCGACAAAAAATGGGGAAAAGGAACAGTAATTGGGGCAAAGGATAAACCAATGGAATGTGAAGCAATTAGTACAGGATCTATAGGTTTAGATTATGCTTTAGGAATAGGAGGTTTACCAAAAGGAAGAGTAGTGGAAGTTTATGGACCAGAGAGTAGTGGTAAAACAACTTTATGTTTAGAAGTAATAGCACAAGCTCATAAGAATCCAAATAGTTACTGTGCTATTGTTGATGCAGAACATGCTATAGATACTGGATATGCTGCTGCTTTAGGTGTAGATTTAAATAGATTAGAAATTAGTCAACCTAATAATGGAGAAGAAGCTTTGGATGTAGCAGAAACATTGATTCAAACTGGTGCTTTTGATATAGTGGTTATTGATAGTGTTGCAGCTCTAGTTCCAAAGGCTGAAGTTGATAGAGATATGGGAGAACCTACTATGGGGGCACATGCACGTTTAATGTCATCTGCTTTACGTAAACTTACACCAGTAGTTGCTAAAAGTAATTCTATTTTAATCTTTATTAATCAGTTACGTGATAAAATTGGTGTTATGTTTGGTAGTCCTGAGACTACAACAGGTGGTAATGCACTTAAGTTTTATGCATCAGTAAGGCTTGATATTCGTCGTTCTGTAACAACAGCAAACTCACTTTATAGTAAAGACAATAAGGATGAAAAGATTGGTAATCAAGTTACTGTTAAAGTAATAAAAAACAAACTTGCTCCTCCATTTAAGAAGTGTGAGTTTGATGTTTATTATGGAGAAGGAATTGATAAATTAGGTGAGATATTTAAATATGGTATTGATAATGAGATTATAACCAAAAATGGAACGTTTTTCAGTTATGGTGGTACATCATTAGGTCAAGGTAAAGAAAAAGTTTTAGCATTTCTTCGTGATAATCCAGAATTAGCAGAAGAAATTAAAGAAAAAGTAATACATTCATTCACAGTAGTTTTAACTACAGAAATTAACGAGGAGGTTCAAGATGACGTTCAATGATTATCAAAATAAAGCTGTAGCAACAGCAATTTATGGAGCAGGAAATACTATTATATATCCTGCATTAGGATTAGCAAATGAAGCTGGTGAAGTACTAGGTAAAATAAAAAAAGTTCTTCGTGATAATAATGGAGAGTTTACAGAAGAAACTAATAAAGCTATAGGAGCTGAAATTGGTGATGTACTATGGTATATGGCTGCCTTGTGTAGAGATTTAAACATCCAATTGGATGATGTAGCAAATAGTAATATTGAAAAACTTCTTGATAGACAGAAAAGAAATGTCATTCAGGGTTCTGGAGATAACAGATAAAATAGGAGCCTTCGGGCTCCTTTTCTTATGAAAAGAGTAAGTGATAAACAAAAGGAGAGAAATAAAGACAAGGCTGAGAGCACCCGTCTTCTGCATGCGTTCTTCAAAGAGATTTGGGATGAGAGAGAGGATATGGAAGGAGCATGCTACTGTTTTGAGACAGGTGTTAAGTTAGATGGTTTTCGATACAGAGGAAACACGTGTTGCTATGATCATGTTTTAGAGAAAAGCAAGTATCCTCAGTATGCAATGTTATCTTGTAATATAGTAATTCTTCATCCAGATACACACACGTTAAAAGGAATTAATTTAGATAAAGTTCCAAAATTAAAAAAGTATCGAGAAGAATTATTATCTTTACATTACGAAAACAAATTATTATGAAGTTAGATGAATCATTTAAAGAATACTGGAGTAAATCTGAAGCCTTTCTATTACCTCTTACAGGATTAGCAAAGGATGCAAGATTTGAACCACAAACGTATTTATTTTGGAGAAATTACTCAATTAAAAATTATCAATTGATATTAGTGTATAATGATAATGAGGGAATTGATAGATATTTAAGAAATGTAGTTTTTCCTGTTCTTGATAAAAGAAGTTTGATATTAGAAAGTTATGATATTATAGAAAGAACTATATTTGTTCTTGATTTATCTGTATGGGCAAAAGATATAGATCAGTTTTTATTAGGTAACTATTCTAAAATTAGTAAAGAAGGTAAATATTTAATAGAACAATATCATTTATTACAAGGTCGTGTTATTGAAACACATATATTCGCATCTTTATATCCTGATAAACCTGCTCCAGCATTCGACGACAGAAGTCCAATAGAATATGTAGCAGATGAATATGGATTTGATATAGAAGTTTTAATAGCAAAAGGAGAAATTGGCAGTAAATATGACAAATTGTCTGAAACTTTACTGACAGATATTGAAGAATTAATGTAATTATGTCATGTTTTAAAAAAGGTATAGGATTTGCACTATATATAGTATAAAATTAAAAATTATGGGACGAATGAAAGAAGAATTTATCAAAATGGCAGAACAAAGATTTCTGCAAAGTTCTCTGTTTGATTTGATGGGTTTTGTTGTGAAAGAGGAAGAATTAAAAGAGGAGAATTTTACTCTAACTAGAGGAGATCATAAAACTACTATTACTGTAAAGTTTGATAAGAACGGCAGACCTGTAATGCATTCATTGCAAAGTAGCTATGAACCATCTGAAAATCAAATAAAGATTAAAGAACTTAGATTAAAATTAAACGAAGCAATTAAAGCAGAAGAATATCTGACTGCTCAAAGCATATCAGAAGAAATAAAAAAATTGGAAACCAGCACTTAAAAATAAAGGGGAGTGAAAACTCCCCTATTTTTATGAAAATAGAATTTATTGACAAAAGAATGATACCTATTTTAAATCATCAATTTAAAATAATTGGTGAGAATGTTACTTTCGAAGATATTAATGAATTTGTGGAGATAGGAAAGAAAAAAGTAATATGGTATGAATACTATCTTTTTAAGGATAAAAATCAGTATGAAGAATGGAAAGAATGGGCTCTAAAAGAAATGAAACAAAAGAATATTACTGAAAGATTCGATAAGATAGATATGATATATGGATTAAATTATAAAATAAAACCAACAGAAAAAGGTCAGCTAGAATTGTTCTAGGCTGACCTTTTCTTTTGTTAAAAAACTTAAGCTACTGTTGTCCCGTGGTTTTCAATAACTACCCAATCAGTACCATCAAAGTACAATAGTACCCATTCATTTACATTAGCAAATGTAATTGTTGTACCTCCTGCTAAGTTAGCTGGAGTTAATGTACCATCTCCACCATCAACTACAAGTTCAATTTTCTTTAATTGACCTAATACACCATCTGCAAGTGTACCTGCGTCTGCAGCGGTTGTAGTCCAAGCTGTGTAATAAGTATCAATACCAATTGCTCCAGCTCCAGATAAATCTTGTTGAGCTAAATAAGGTGTTGGGTCTACTAGTTGAGATAAATCAACTCTAGTCCAAATAGTACCATTAAAATACTTTAATAGTCCATCTTCTACTCCTACAGGAGCTGGTCCAGTTGCTGCTGTCTCACAGCATGGATCACTAAATGGAACATTTAATTTGTTTAGGTATTTCCAGAACATTTTTCTGAATCCGTAGAAATAACCTTTTTTTGAACCATGTGATGTTTCAAATGTCACGATGGATGCCATGTCTAATCCTTGATCTTTCATAATTTTAAACACCTATTTCTAACCTGAATAGGAGAAAGGTTTAATTGTTTAATATTTCTAATTTTCCAATACTTCCTGTGTATAATTCTCCAATTTTTTTGTGAAAAGCTATAGCTTGTACAGTTATAAGTTTGCCATCAGATTTCTTAAATGTATATGTTTCATCAAATATTGTTCTGTTTTCAACAGAGAAATTCCAAGCTTCATAGATTCTTTCTCTATCTTCTGATATGATAAATCCAAGCCATCCATGTCCAAGTATTTCAGATTCTGAACGTCCAACCATTTCCACAAGAGATGGAGAAGCATATATACAATTTCCATCCACATCAGAATACCAAAAAGCTACTCGATTAATATTTAACATTAACTTTTGACTTTCTTCTACATCACCAAGCTTACTAAGAATGATTTTCTGATCTTTCTTTAGTTCCCAGATAACATCTTTTATTGAACTACCACCATTAAAGACAAAATCTTTTTGCATGTTGTTTACAACATCAAGAATCTTTTCTACTTTACTTTTTTTTCTTACAAATAAAGGAGCTATATACTTCTTCCAAGAAGCTATTATTCCACCTGCAATTGCTGTTAATATTAAAACGAATAAACTTTGCTGTTCTGAGGTCATAAATTTAAATAGTTTGTCCCTGGTATAAAATCTTTTTTCTTATATTTCTCTAAAAGTTGTTGCCAAGTATATGAAAATGCTTTTTCAAAATGAGGATTATCTTTAAATTTCCATTGTCCTCCCCATGTGTAACCTGCTTCTTTAAATACTTTTACAACCTCTAACCAATCAGATATGAGATCTCCATCCCAATCTTTCTGAATATCCCAAGAGATTTGTTTACCATCAATCAGCAAAGCAAAGTCTATAGCCAATCCATAATTATGAAAAGATTGACCAGGTTTAGCATTAGTAACTTTTGGACCAGGTTTAGTTCTTCCCTGATCATATAAAGCCTGTTGTTCTGCAAACGTTCTATAACCTTGTACAACTCTTATCTGGGAGTGCTTAGTTAATTGAGCATTTGCTTTCTCAATAAGATATGCAACTTCATTCCTAATTTTAGGATGAAGAATTTGAATTCGTTGTAGAGTAATATTGTCCATTAGTCGTAGTGTAAAGTTTCAGAATTTCTTGGAGGTATTTCATCAGGAGTATTCATATTAGGATTTCCAAATCCCCATCCACCAGTATCTGGAGGAGGTGTAGGATTAAATCCTTTACTAATCATTACTCTTACAAGATCACTACCTGTAATAAATCCTAAACCAACAAGTATTATATAAAAATCGTATTGTAAAATAACCTTTAAAGTATCTAATAAGTCTTTATCAACTTGTCCTTTTGTTTCAGTAAGGATAAGATAAAAGCAGAAAAATACAATAAGTACTTGTGTAATAAGGAATATACCTGTTACTATTAAGGTAACGAACTTTCTTAATGAAGATACTTCATTACCAGTCGCTAGTTCCTTAAAGTACTTCTTTATAGTCATAATATATTATTTTTTATTAACTTACACAAATAATTTTATAAGTTAATATAATCCAGTCCAAACTTCTTGAAAATAAGCAGTAATGCTACTCATAGCTACTGAAGCTGGTAAAGCTGTTTGTCCAGTTTGAAAACCATTTAATTTAGCAGAGTTTGTAAAATCTGTTATTGTATTCACACCTGTTGTTGAAAGTATCATTGCTGTTACTGGAGCAGTTACCTGTGCAGAACTACAATAAAGATGTGCTACAAAATATAATCCCCTTGCTGCTACATAAGGACTTGAAAAAGCTTTGCTTGATATTGTACCTGAAGTAGCTTTCCATATATTTCCATCATCTGTAGAACTGGCAACAAGGGTTAGTGTACCTCCTGAATATGAATATAATCCAACTCCATTATAGTTATCTGCTGTATAGTTACCCTGTGTAACCTGTTTCCATTTAACTCCTGTAATAGTTTGTGCAACTGGTAACCAAACACCCATATAAAGAACACGATTATCAGTAAA
>Ga0154020_10002527_pt1 | contig 22285 bp, 12 predicted proteins | sample Klosneuvirus_201_FD_109709 | JGI IMG/M metagenome (GOLD analysis project Ga0154020, IMG submission 109709) | Active sludge microbial communities from wastewater, Klosterneuburg, Austria - Klosneuvirus_20160825_MG | ecosystem: Engineered > WWTP > Aerobic digester > Activated sludge | place...
CCAGCAGCGCGTGGGTCGTGGCGGTCGGCTGTTCCGCATCCACAAGTTCCGCACCATGCAGGTCGACGCCCCTGAGCGCGGGCCCGAGGTCACCGTGGGCCGCGACGCGCGCATCACCCGCAGTGGCCACTGGCTGCGGCACTACCGCATCGACGAGCTGCCGCAGCTGCTGGACGTGCTCAGCGGCCACATGAGCCTCGTCGGCCCGCGGCCGGAGGTGCCCCGGTATGTGGCCCACTACCCGCCGGACCTGCGCGAGCGGGTGCTGTCGGTGCGTCCGGGCATCACCGATCCGGCTTCGCTCGAGCACATCGACGAGGCCCACCAGCTCGCCACGGCTGCCGACCCCGAGCGCGAGTACATCCAGGTCATCCTGCCGCGCAAGCTCCAGCACCAGGCGCGCTATGCCGAGCAGGCGACACTCGGGTCCGACCTGCGCGTGCTCCTGCGCACGGTGCGCATCCTGCTCAGCCGATGAAGCCTGAACCCGACGAAACCGATCGAACCGGTGCCGACGTCCTGACGACCTGGGAGCGGCTCGACCAGTTCCTGGCCCGGCTGCGGCCGCACCGCCAGCCGATGTCGCTGGTGGTCGACGGCCTCGTGGTGGCCATGGCCTGGAACGTCACCTACCTGTTTCGCCTGGGTTTCGAACGCTGGATCTCTGCGCGCCCCGGTTACGACGCCTGGGTGATGCTGGGCATCGTCGCGGCCTATCTCCTCGCGTTCGTGGCGCTGCGGGTGCCGCAGGGCATGTGGCGATTCTCCGGCTTCGGCGACATCCAGCGGCTGGCCCTGGCCTGCGCGCTGGCTGGTGCCGGCTCGGCGGTGGTGGTGCTGATGCTGCAGTTGTCGAAGGTGCCGCGTGCCGTGCTGGCGCTGCACCCCGTGGTGGCGCTGATGGGGCTGGCCCTCGTGCGGCTGGCCTATCGCATGGTCTACGAGCATGCCCGATCCCGCATCACCGGCGGCGATGCCGAGGTCAAGCGTGCGCTGATCCTGGGTGCGGGCGAGGCCGCGCGCAGGCTCATCGCAGGCATCCATCACCAGGGCTGGATCGTGGTCGGGCTGCTCGACGACGACCCCGCCAAGCAGGGCGCGCGCATCGCGGGCATACCGGTGCTCGGGCCGCTGGAGGCGGTGCGTGATCGCGCCGTGCGTGGCGTGGCCACCCATGTCATCGTCGCCATGCCGGCCGCGCGCGGCGCCGAGCGGCGGCGCGCCTTCGAGCTGGCCGCGCCCAGCGGACTGCCGGTGCTCACCGTGCCGGCAGCCAGTGAACTGCACAGCGGGCGGGCCGCGATCGAGCGGGTGCGCGACATCGAGCCCGAAGACCTGCTCGGCCGCGAGCCGGTGCAGCTCGACGAGGCCGGGCTGTCGGGCGCACTGTCGGGGCGCGTGGTGGCCGTCACCGGTGCCGGCGGCTCGATCGGCAGCGAGCTGTGCCGTCAGGTGGCGATGTACGGCCCCGCGCGGCTGGTGCTCATCGAACAAAGCGAGTTCGCCCTGTACAGCATCGAACAAGCGCTCGCCGCCGACTTCCCCCAGGTGCCGCTGGTGCGCCTGGTGGTCGACGTGAAAGATGCCGGCGCGCTGACCGAGGTGTTCAACCACTGGCGGCCGCAGGTGGTGTTCCATGCCGCGGCCTACAAGCACGTGCCGCTCATGGAGGAACTCAACGCCTGGGCGGCTCTGGCCAACAACACGATGGGCACCTGGCGGGCCGCCGAAGCCGCCGCTGCATGCGGCGCCGAGCGTTTCGTGCTCATCAGCACCGACAAGGCGGTCAACCCCACCAACGTGATGGGCGCCACCAAGCGTGCGGCCGAGCGGGTGGTATCGGCGCTGGCCCAGCGCCATCCGGGCACCCGCTTCATGGCGGTGCGCTTCGGCAACGTGCTGGGCTCCAGCGGCAGCGTGATCCCCAAGTTCAAGGAACAGATCGCCCGCGGCGGCCCGGTCACCGTCACCCACCCCGACATCATTCGCTACTTCATGACCATCCCCGAGGCCGCGCGGCTGGTGCTTCAGGCCGCCGCCATCGGCGCCACCGGGCAAGTGCTGGTGCTCGACATGGGCGAGCCGGTGCGCATCGTCGACCTGGCGCGCGACATGATCCGCCTGAGCGGGCACACGCTGGACGACATTCCCATCGTCTACACCGGCCTGCGCCCCGGCGAGAAGCTCTACGAGGAATTGCTGGCGGACTCCGACACCACGCTGCCCACGCCCATCGCGCGGCTGCGCCTGGCACGCCTGCACGACGACGACGGCGCCGCCGTGATGCAGTGGCTGCAGCACCTGGCGGCCGGCGGGCGGCTGGACGACAGCCGCGTGCGCGAGGTGCTTCGGGTGGTGGTGCCGGAGTACCGCACGCCCGACAGGTGATTGCAGGCCCAGGCCCAGACGCGTGCGCCGGGCCGCGGCCTTCGTCAGCCCTTGGCCGGCGCCACCTTGCCGTCGGCGGCCTGCTGCAGCGTGTCGGGCTGGTGCACCACCAGGTGGTTGCCGTCGCGGGCCAGCACCTTCAGCCCCTGGAGGAACTGCAGCGTGCGCGTCACCGTTTCGCGGCTGGTGTTGACCATGATCGCGATTTCCTGGTGGGTGGGCGGCATGACGATCACCACCCGGCCGCCGTGCTCGGTCTGCGCCAGCAGGGCCAGTTGCGCACACACCCGCTGGAACGAACTGGGCAGCGCCAGCAGCGAGCGGTGGCTTGCCGCTCGGCGCATGCGGGCGGCCAGGCGCTCGGCCACCGCAGCGGCACCTGCCGGGGTGGAGAACATCAGCTCGCGGGCGCGGTCGCGGTCGAGGAAGGTGAGCCGCGACGGCGCAACGGCGATGATGTACTCGGGCGCCGGCTGACCGTCGATGACGGAGAGTTCGCCGAAGAAGTCGCCATTTTCGATGAAGTCAATGCCCACTTCGCGCCCGTCGAGCGTAAAATTGACAGTTTGTAACCGTCCCTCGATCAGAAAGCCCAGGCCGGCGTCGGTTTGGCCGCGCTTGATCACCACCTCACGGCGCTCCACCCGTCGCTCGCCCATGACGGCCGCCACCTCGGCCAGGCGGGCCGTGGGCAGGCTGTCGAACAGGCGCAGGCCCTGCAGGATGGGGATCAGGATGGGCATCGGGGGTGGAACTGTGCCTTCAACAAAGCCTCTACCCTTGTGATGCACAGCACATCAGCCTCGCCGCGCGAGGCGCAAGATTCATTCTCCCGCATCTCACCCGCGCTCTCTGGAGAAGCGATGAGCCCGACCCCTACCGTCCGCCCCCGCCGCGCCCGATCGTCCGTGCCCAGGGCACAGGCCCGTGCGTTGCCACCCTTGCGCCCGGTCGCGCTCGCCATGGGCTGGGCGGTGGCCGCCGCGGTGGCGCTGGCTGCCTTTGCACCGTCGGCGCGGGCTCACGCCAGCGAGCCGGCCATCGGTCAGGTCAGCCTCGTCATCGGCAGTGCCCGCGTGGTGCACCTCGACGGCCGCTCCGAACCGCTCAAGCGCGGTGCCACCATTGTCGTGGGCGATCGCGTCGAAACAACCGCCAACGGGCACGTCCACCTGCGTTTCATCGACAACGCCTCGGTCAGCGTGCGCCCGGACAGCGTGCTCGAGGTGCAGTCCTACCACTACGACGCCGCCCGTCCGCAAACCAATGAAGTGCGCCTGCGCGTCGAGCAGGGTACCGCCCGCTCGATCTCCGGTGCCGCCACCGAAGTCGACAAGTCCCGCTTCCGGCTCAACACTCCCATCGCTGCCATCGGCGTGCGCGGCACCGACTTCATCGTCCACAGCGGCCCGGCGGGTGCCCGCGCCACCGTGGCCGACGGCGCCATCGTCGTCAGCGCCCTGGGCAACGGCTGCAGCGCCGCGGCGCTGGGCCCGTGCGCCGGAGCCGATGCCCGCGTGCTCACCGCCGAAATGGGCCGCCTGATGGCCGAAGTGCGGCCCGGCGAACGGGTGGCCCGGGTGGTGCCCGCAGGCGCCGGTGTGGCCGAGCTGGCCGCCAGCGGTGCCGAGGAGCGCGCCGCCGCCTTGTACGCCGCCGAACTGGCCGCCCGCCAATCGGCAGCCGCCGCGGCCGACGCCAAGGGCTTCGCCCAGATGCGCGACACCGACCGCGCCGCTGCCGACCTGCTGGCCATCGTGCCCACCGCGGTGGCTGATCTCAACGTGGCGCCGGATCTCTCCGCGCAGCTGGTCTGGGGCCGCTGGGCCATCGCCTCGGCCTACAACGACAACATCAGCGTGGCCACGCACAACGCTTCGCCGGGGCGCGAGGTCACATCGGCCTACCGGTCCGGTGACGCCGCCCTGTGGCGGGCCACCGACCCGGCCAACCCCGAGGGCCTGCTGAAGAACGACACCGACGTCAAGGTCGATTTCAAGCTCACCCGCGCCCAGGCCAGCTTCGAGTCCGGCGGCCGATCCGAGGCCGCCTCGGTCGATGGCGGCACGCTCACGCTCGACTTCAGCCAGCGCACCTTCGCCACCGCACTGGCGCTGTCGTCGCCCAGCGCCGGCAAGGCCGAGTTGCGGGTTGCCGGCGATGTGGCCACCGATGGCACATTTGCCGTGCGCGATGCCGGGCAGATGGTCAGCGGTGCGGTGTCGCTCAACAGCAAGGAAGTGGGCTACCTGTTCGACCGTTCCGCCGGCGGCGGCCTGTTCCGCGGCAAGACCCTCTGGGGTCGTTGAGCATCGTCACCCGCCATGAACCTCTGGCGCGATCACCCCTGGCGACTGCGGGCAGCCGTGCTGGCGCTGGCGGCGCTGGTGGTCGGCCTGCTGCAGGCGTTGGCGCCGGCGGGGTTCGCACGGGTCGAGCAACTGCTCGGCGATGTGTCCTGGCGCCTGGGCGCCAGCGGCTCGGCCGAGCGGCGCGTGGTGGTGGTCGATATCGATGAGCCCAGCCTCAAGGCTGTCGGCGCCTGGCCCTGGTCGCGGGCCACGCTGGCGCAGTTGTCGCAGCGGCTCGAACAGGCCGGCGCGGTCGTGCAGGTGCACGACATCAGCTTTTCCGACGCCCGCGAGGGTGACGACACTCTGGCCCAGGCCTGGGCCCAGGCGCCGGTGGTCGTCGGGCAGATCTTCTCGCTCGATCCGCAGGTCGTACCCCGCGTGGGTGAGGTGGCTGGTGCGCTGGCCGTGCCGGGTTGCCCGGCCTTCGCCCCGCGCAGCCTGGGCCACTACGGCACGGCGGCACCCTTGCTGCCCGGCGGTGCCACCCTTGGCCATCTCACGCCGCGCATCGAATCCGACGGGGTCGTGCGCAGTGTGCCGGCCGTGGTGTGCCACGAGGGGCGCGCTTATCCCAGCCTGGCATTGGCGGCCCTGTGGCGCGCAGCGCACCCAGCCGCAACCACCGGCGCCCCAGACTGGGTGTGGCACGAGCGCGGCAGCGCCTTCGGTGGTTGGCTGGCCCCGGCGGCCTGGCTCACCAGTGCCAGCCTGCCCGGGGTGGTGGTGCCGGTCGATGACCACGGCGACATGCGGGTGCCCTACCGGCTGGAGCGCCGGGCGTTTGCGTCGGTGTCGGCAGCCGATGTCCTTGCCGGCAAGGCCGACGCCGAACTGCTGCAAGGCGCCATCGCGCTGGTGGGCGCCACGGCGTTCGGCATCGGCGATACGGTGGCCACGCCCCACGGCGCCGTAGCGTCGGGCCTCGAGGTGCATGCCCAGTCGCTGGTCGGGCTGCTCGACCACCGCGTGCCGTACACACCCGCTGCCGCCGCATTCATCCAGCTGGCAGCGGCAGCCCTGGTGGCGGCGGCCCTGCTGCTCATGGTGCGGCGCCCCCGCGGCACTCCCGCCAAGCGCCTGCCGCTGGGCGGGCTGGGGCTGGCCATCGCCTGCTGGGGTGGTGCGGTGGCGGCGCTGCTGGCCTCCAACCTGTGGCTGCCCTGGACCGGAGCCGCCGCCTTTGCGCTGCTGGGTTCGGCCGGGCTGGCCGCGGCCGAGCACGCCCTCACGCGGGCCCAGCGTGAGCGCCTGTCGGCCCACCTGGGTGCCTACCTGCCGGCCCCGGTGGCCCAGCGCCTGATGCTCACCGACCCATCCGGCAGCGTGCAGGTCGAGCGCCGTGAAGTCAGCGTGCTGGTGGCCGATATCCGCAACTTCTCCTCGTGCGCCGCCCACCGCCCGGCCGAGGAAACCGCGGCGTTGCTGCATGCGTTTTGCTGCATCGCGGTCGATGTGGTGGAGCAACACGGCGGTGTGGTGGAAAATGTCGTGGGCGACTCGGTGCTTGCCGTCTGGAATGCCTATTCCGACTGCCCCGACCACCCGCAACAAGCGCTGCACGCATCTCAAGAACTGCTGCGTGCCACCCGTACCTTGCTCGCACCCACCCAGCCCCTGCCCGACGACAGCCCGGTCCAGCCACTTGCGCTGGGCGTGGGCCTCGAAACCGGCACTGCCGTGGTCGGTTCGTTCGGCCCCGCGCGCCGTCGCGCGCATGCGGCATTGGGCGAACCTGTGAGCGTAGCCTCCCGACTGCAGCAGATGACGCTCGATCTGTCGATGCCGATCCTGATCGGCCCGCAACTGGCCACCCGATTGCCCCAGGCCAGCACCGAACCCCTGGGCGAGTACCTGCTGGAGGGCTTGAGCCGCCAGTACGCCCTGTACGCGCCCACCGAGTGGGCCGCACTCGTGCCTGCCGAACCCATGTGGGTGTCGGCTGCTACCGGTGGCGAACGCTCGGGCGATGGTTTCCCCTGGTCGTCGTGGCCTGAAGGCGGCAACGCCGCGCACCTCACGCTCGGTCCCTCCGGCTCGCTGCGCGACGCGTGAGTCGCGTCCAGGCCTCCGCGCCTGCACCGGCAGGCGCACTTTCGGGTGCACTCCGGGGTTTCCGCCATGCCGGTGTGCCCAGCCCTGCCAGGCTCGCGCGCGTCGGCACTGTTGCCTGGGCGGTTCTGGGAGCCGCCCACGCTCTGGCCGCCGCCGAGCCCGTTCCGCCTGCCAACTCTGAGCCCGTGCTGCAGTGGCTCCAAGCTCAGGTGCAGGCCGCCGCAGGCGGCGAGGCCGGCAACGCCGCACATGCGCTGCCGCAGCCGCCGGAGTTCTGCCTAGCCGTGGCCCAGGCGCCCTGGCCGCGCACGCCCGAACTGAGGCGAGCGCACCTGCACCGGCTCGAACTGCTGCGCCCTCAGTGCATTGGACATGCTGGCTATCTGGCCACGTTGGGTGCGCTGTGGCTCGAGTTGGGTGAACCGGCGCAGGCGCTGCTGTGGCTCGAGCGTTCGTTGCTGCTCGACCCGGCACAGCTCGGCGCACAGGCCGACCACGCGCTGGCGCTGGCCGCCCTGGGCGAACCGGCTGCCCGCCTGGCATTGCTGGCGCAGTGGGGCGACCGTACCGACGTTCCGGCGCCTCTGCGCCACCGCCTGGAGCAAGCCTCAGGTTCGGCGGGCAATGGCGCGCGCCCGCGCTCGGCCGCCGCGCGACCACCCAACACCGTGGACGGCTGGGTGTTCTACAGCGAGGCCTCGTTGCTGGGCGGCTACGAGACCAACCTCGACCATTCACCCCGACTCAACGAAATCACCCTCACGCTGCCCGATGGCTCGCTGCCCTTCGAGCTGGACAACCCCATCCGTCCGCGCCGCGGGGCCGCACTGGTGGGCGATGCTTCCTGGCAGCTGGCGCACAGCCCGCGCACCGGCATGATTGTGCAAACCGGTCTGCAGGCGCTGGCCCGCCACGCCCCCGAGCACCGGGGCACCGACTGGACCCACCTGCAATGGGCGGCCAATGCATCGCAGCAATGGGGCCTGTGGCGTGGCCAGGTGCAACTGGGCGCCAACTGGGTGGGTGGGCGCGACAATGAGGCCTATCGCCTGGGCCGTGCGGGCCTGGCGCTCGACCGCGAGGCCATCGGCTGCAACCACCGCGTGCTGATCGAAGGCGAAAGCCGTCACCATGAAACCAGCACCCGCGCCGACGGTCGCACCGTGGGCGGCCTGTGGAGCACCCAGTGCCCGGTTCCGGCGCAACCGGCCTGGACCGTGGGCCTGGCCCTGCGCTTCAGCGAAGACAAGCCCATCGTGTCCGACCGCGTTGGCGGCGTGCAGCGCCAGACCAGCGCCGGCCTGCGGCTGGGCGGCCCCATGGGCCAGCGCACCCGGATCGACGCCAGCCTGCGCAGCAGCCGGGTGAAGGACTCGGAGGGCTACAGCCCGTTGCTCGAAAACAACGCCATTCGCATCCTGACCCAGACCCAGCTCTCCATCGAACTGGCCCGCCTTCTCGATCTCCCAGGTTGGCCTGGGGCCGAAGCCCTGTTACAGGCCCAGGCCGTGCGCCAGGGCAGCAACCTTGCCATCTTTCGTTACAACGGCTTCTCTATCTATACAGGTGTGCGCTGGCGTTGGTGAAGACTGCGACTCACCCCAGAGCCGACGTTGTCCACGCGCAACGTCTCCCCGGGAACACCCTGCCTCCCTCCGCCCCCGCCCGGGCAAAAGCCCCCTGGACGGGTGCCATAATCCCCGCGTCGAGGGGGTCGAGGAGCCCCCGCGACCCTATTTGCATCCCCCATCCCTTGAACGCCCAACACAACCCCAGCCATCGTGTGATGGTCATCACATGGCCCGCCCAGGCGGCGCCAGACACTCCGGGCACATGATTGGTCAAGGTCCCACCGAATTCGACTCAACGTCCGCCATTGCCGCTACCCGCGGCAGCCTGGGCGTTGAGTCGAGTGCGGGAGATAGCCTGATCACTCGTGCTCGATTTCTTTGCAAAGAAGTCACTTCCTAAACCAAACAGGAGTCTTATCAATGGCATCGTTCAATAGTGCTGTCATCGCTCGCGTGGCCGCCGCCTTGTACGACGTACAACTCGGCAACCAGACGATGGAGTGGGCTGAGGAGCAGGTCAACAGCGTCACCTACGCTGGCAGCGTTCCCGCCCTCGTCCAAGGCCTGTACAACGTCGATTTCGCCGGCACGAAGACGCACGCCGAAGTGGCCGCGATCATCGTGGCCAACGTCGGTATCACCAACGATGCGGGCGCCGTCACTTATGTGGCCGGCCTGCTCGACGCCGGTGGCGCCGGTAACGAAGGCGCGACCATCGTCGCCATGCTGAACGCCTTCTCGGCGATCACGACCGGCACCTACGCCGCCGCGGCGTCTGCGTTCAACGCCCAGATCACCGCTGCTCTGGCCTATGCCCAGACCCCGGGCACCATCGACGCCCCGGTGCACCCCGAGTCCGACGTCGTCTTCACGCTGACGCCGACCACGGCTGCCGGCGCCGACGTCATGCGCCTGACCGGCAACCAAGACGTTCGCATCGACTTCACCAACCCGGCCAACCAGATCACCGGCCTGGACGTCGATGGCGATGGCCTGATCGAGTTCAATGGCATCGAGCGCAGCATCACCGGTCTCGCCGCTGACTTCGAGATCGTCGACGCCTATTCGCGCAACCCGCTGAACCATCTCGACACCGCGAACAACTTCCTTGGCGACATCTACTACGACGGCAAGGGCTTCGACGGCGACGGTACCAACACCGATGGCAATATCTTCCTCGGCGGCCTGGGTGTCGACGAGGCCTTCGGTGGCATCGGCAACGACTTCCTGGCCGGCGGTGGCCGTGCTCAAGGTCGTGTGGGCGTCGATATCCTCCGTGGCGGCCGCAATGCCGACTTCTTCTTTGCGGAGATGTCCGGCGTGACGGTCGATGCGACCGACGGCGGCAAGACCCTCTTCGTCGACGGTGGCAACACCTCTGACGACACCTCCGCTGGCACGCATGGCAGCCAAGACTCCGACTGGCTGCTGTTCGAAGCCAACGACGACGACGAGCCGGTGTACATCGTGCTCGACGAAATCGCCGGCAATGCCGCGAACGACGACACCGACGTGCTGGCCCGTTCCGGCGAGTCGATGGACATCGACGACATCGAGAACTTCGACGCCTCCGGCAACCTGTATGGCTTCCTGGATGATGTCGACGTCGAGATCGGTGGCCGTGCAGCCGACGACCGTGACGCCGACGCCTCGGCCGTTGGCTACAACTACGCCTACGGTACGTCTGCCCAGTTGGATGTGACCGGCAGCGAAGTCGGCAACATCATCATCGGCGGCTACGACAACGACATCATCCGCGGTATGGCCGGCAATGACCTGCTGATGGGTGGCAACCTCAACTTCCTGAACGACCCGAACCTGGCCGGCATCGTCAACGACGGCCGTGACGAGTTGTATGGCGGTGACGGCAACGACAACATCCTGTTCGAAGCCGACCGTGGTGTGATCGACGGCGGTGCTAACACTGATACGCTGTGGATCACCGAGAACTCGCTCGGTACCCGCACCGCCGCCGAAATGACCACCGACGGCGTGCTGCGTTTCGACCTGCTGGCGCAGAACATCAATGCGTCGGCCGGTTATGGCGGCGCTGACTTCGGCGACACCGACAACGTGGCCGACGACACGCAAGACCAGACCAACTACTCCGGTTCTGGCCGCGTGACCGTGTGGAACATGGAAAGCGTGATCGCCACCGGTCTCGGTGCGATCGACTACAAGGCTGCTGGCGCCAATTCCCCTGAGCTGAACTTCTCGAACCAGCAGAACTTCTTCGGCTACGCCGGCGATTTGGATCTGCGGGGTGACGAGGGGTCCAACACCCTGTACGCCTCGAGTGGCCAGGACGTGATCGAAGGCCGTGCCGGTGACGACAACCTGTCCGGCGGCGACGGCAACGACGACTTCTACTTCGGCACCAGCAACACCGCTGCCGATACCGGTGACGGCGTCGATGTCATCCATCGCCAGACGGACGCCGACGGCAACAACATCTGGGACGGCACCTACGAGCGCGACTTCAACATCGGCGGCTCCAGCAGCACCGGTGCCTCGTCGCTGATCGTCGACCTGGGCTCCACCGACCTGGCTTCTGCCGACGTGGCGCTGACCTCGTTCTCGATCAAGATCGCCGGCGTCGCCTACACCGTGGCCGACACTGCCGCGCTGATGGCCGCCACCAGCGCCTCGGCCGTGGCCGCGATCGTCAACACCGCCTATCACGCGCAAGACGCTCAAGTCAGCGCCGTGGCCGTTGGCAACACCATCGTCGTGACCGACCTGGGTGGCCGTGACATCTCCGACACCGTGGCCGAAGGCTATGCCGTCGGTGGCGTGGTGTCCAACGGCGCGTTCTCGGCGCTGGCCACGTACAACCCGGCCGGCACCACGGTGACCAAGGATCGCCTGATCTACAAGTCGTACGAAGACCGTGCCGACAACGAAGGTGTGGATGACGACGCGGTTCTGGGCAGCATCATCTCCCTGGGCATCGACAGCTACGCTGAAGACCTGGTCATCAACTTCGAAGACGAAGACGGCGACGGCGCGCCCACCACGCGCCTGGCCGAAGACCAGGCCTACGCGATCTACTTCGAGAACCTGACCACGCAAGACAAGGTGGTCATCACCATCAACGGCGTGAAGTATTCGCTGCAGGTCGGTGTCGATCTCGACGGCAACATCGTCGCCAACGAAGACGGCGCAACGTCGACGAACCAGCCGCAGATCCAGGAGAACTTCCTGGGCCGTCTGAACACGTTCATCAACACGTTCATGGACGACGACACGTCGGCTGGCGAAATCGCCTCCGCGGTGTCCGACTCCGACGCTGACGGCTTCGACGACACGCTGACCATCACCCAGGTGGCCTACAACGGCGAAGAAACAGTCTTCATGACCATGCCGATGGTCGAACTGAGCAACTGGTCGGGTGGCGAGGTGCCGCTGTACGACGTGGTGAACGTGTCGGAACACGAAGTCGAGCTGCTCGACTTCGACGGCCGCAACGCCGAGCTGAACCAGACCAACGTGCTGTTCTGGGGTCAAGTCGGTGCCGACGCCACGACCACCGCAGCCCAGGAAGCTGCGAGCCGTGCCGAGCTGTCGACCGCCAAGACCGCGGGCGACACGCTGACCGGTACCGAGTCCACCGTCATTGACGTGGCCAGCAACAACCTGCAAGACGTCATCTACGGCACCACCACCGCCATCCCCAACAACACCGCCACCAACGGCGCGCTGTGGACGCTGGAGCCGGGCTGGTCCGTGCACGGTGATGACTTCCTCCTCGGCGGCGCCGGCGTTGACACCATCAGTGGTGGCACGGGTGACGACCGCGTGGAAGGCTCGATCGGCGGCAACGGCACCACCACCTGGGACGTGCTGGACGGCGGCAAGAACTTCTATGCCGTGCAGGTGCTGGGCGAGCCCCAGGCCCGTGTCTACGTGCTGAACAAGTGGGAAGCCGCGAACCCGAGCAAGGTCACCGCGCTGCAGACCCTGACCATCTCGTCGATCACCCTGATCAACCAGAACGAGACCGGTCTGGCACTGTCGGGCGGCGTGTTCGACGACACGCTGCAGTTCTCGCAGCGCCTGTTCACGCCGGGCGTCAGCCGCTTCACCATCACGCTGGACAACTTCACGTTGACCGGTGGTGTGGTTGAGCTGCGCAATGACGGCGCGGGTACCGTGGGCGTCGACACCGACGGCAACGGCACCATCGACAACTGGACGAAGTTCACCAACTTCGAGAACGTGCGCACCGTTTCGGGTACCAGCAATGCCGTGGCCGGTGACGGCCAGGGCAACGACACCCTGAACGTGTCGGCCATGTCGTCCGCCACCACTGGCGCCAACGGCATCATGTACAACCTCACCAACAACGGCGCTGCCGGTGACCTCGCCGGTGACCTGCCGGGCTCGGTGATGTACAGCGCCAACGCGCACGGCAACCTGCTGCGTCCGGTGCCGGGTGACTTCGAGTCGCTGGTCCTGCGTGTGGATGGCGTCGAAAACGTGATCGGTGGAACGGGCGACGACCTGCTGCTGATCGACGAGACGGAAGCCGCCAAGAACAACACCTTCACGGGTGACCTGGGCGACGACCGCATCGAGTACCGCAACAACTACAACGTTGACACCGCGCTCGACCTCAACAACGACGGTTTCTTCGGCAACGCAACCGACGACGACATCGCCTCGGACCGCGCCGAGCCCACCGTCAAGATCAAGATCGACGGCACCGCTGCTTCGCTGGGCGGCACCGACACGGTCACGATGACGGGCGGCCGCGTGGGCTCCACGGTGGCTGTCGACACGCTCAACGGCGTGGAACTGATCGCGCTGACGAACAACACCGCGCAAGGCTCGCGTGAGGACGACCTCCTCGACGTGACCGCCCTGACCGCGGGTGCCATCGTCAACTACGCCGACGCCGCGCTGGCGCCCGTGGCCTCGCTGGGTGCCGCTTACGGCTCGGTGCGCGCACTGGACGGCACGCTGCACCTGGTGATCGAGAACATCCAGGAAATCGAGAACATCTGGGCCGACGGCAACGACACGGTCCTGGTGGCTGACTCGGCCGTGATGGGCACGAACGATCGTGAAGACGCGGGTGACGACCTCACCCCGGCTGCCAACATCGTGCTGCCCACGTTCCTGGACTACGACACGCTGAAGAACCCCGGCACGGACAACACCCGCCTGGCCTTCAGCAGCCAGGACTCGCGTCGCGATGGCGCCCCGGGCGTGGCCACCGGCACTGACACGCGTACCACCGACGACATCGAAGTCGTGCTCAACCAGAACCAGTTCACGTTCAACCTGAGCAAGACCGGTTCCGGTGCCGACAGCGACACCGTCGACTACAGCAACGCCACCGACGCGCTCTCGGTCGTGGTCGAGCTCGATTCGACGAAGCCGAACCAGTACGTCATGGTCGACGCCGATGGCGGCACCTTCGACGGCGTGGATGCCCACTTCGCTGCCGACGACCGCATCGACCAGCTGGTCAGCGTCGAGCGCATCGTCGCGTCGCAAGGCGAGTCGGTGCTTGACCTCTCTGGCTCGACCAAGGGCCTGGAGATCAAGTGGAGCGCGTTCGATGCCGCCAACCAGGTGGCTTCGCTGGACCGCGATGTGTACTCGGTGCGCATCTCCGATCTGTCGACCGCCAGCCCGCTGCAGCGCACGTTCGCGGAATATCGCGACGCCGGCCTGAGCGCCACGACCACCCAGAACAAGGCCACGTGGAGCCGCGTCGAGGGTAGCGACAACGCCGAAGTACTGATCCTCAACAGCGCACACTCGTTGGACAACAACACGTTCAACCTGCGCGGTGGCGCCAACCAGGTGAAGTACAACGAGCTGACCCGCTCGATCACCACCACGCTGCGGGTGCAGGACTACGCTGCTGCCGACGCGCTGGGTGTGGTCGCCGACGTGTTCGCTGGCCCGCTGTACGCCAACGTCAATACGGCAGCCAACAGCCAGATGAAGGGCACCGTGCAGGCCATCACCCAGTTCCAGGACGGCAACGGTGCCGCACTGGCTGGCGGTGGCACCCATGTGGTGACGTCGTACACCGCGAACAACGGCATCGCCACGGGTTCGCTGCGCATCGCCGCTTCGCAAGACGCCGAGGACACGTTGGCCATTTCCGGCAACCTGACCAAGGTGTTCCTGCTGAGCGAAGCCGGCACGACCGACAACCAGATCACGGTCAAGCTGGGCAGCGGTGCCGCTCAGAACTCGGTCATCCTGACCGGCTATGAGCTGCTGTCCGACGCGTCGTCCAACGACGTCTACGACATGGGCACGCTGCAGACCACGCTGGTTGGCCTGACGCTGACCGATGCCGGTGGCGATGACCACGACACGCTGAAGGTCGGCAACGACGCCGTCGCCTTCAACACGGGCGTGGCCAACCAGATCGACATCGACTGGATCAGCAGTGCGGCCGACGGCGCCGACGCGGATGCCTTCACCGGCTTCAACTTCGACTTCGACGTGCTCGACATCACCAAGGTGACGGCCTCCAACCTGAACCTGGTGGGTGGTGACGCCGGTGGCGCACCGAACCCCGATGGCGAGGTAACCGACGAAGTGGTGCTGGGCGCGCTGAGCAAGGTGATCTCGCTGACCGGCTTCGCGGCTGTGGTCCTGACCAACGACTCGGCTTCGGCTGGTTCGTCGTTCATCTTCAACCCGGCTGCCGGCACCCTGGTGCAGGGCAGCACGACCGTGACGACCGGTGCGGCAGCTGTGCTGTCAGCCGGTGGCCTGACGCAGGAAGGCACGCTGCGCAACGGCAGCGTTGCTGACGTGACGACGGGTCTGACCATGACGGTGGCTGGCGCGACGGCTGCTGCTGTCCACGGCGGTGCGGGTGGCGACACCATCACCGGCGCGGGCGGTGCTGACACGCTGCGCGGCAACGGCGGTGCTGACACGCTCGACGGCGGTACGGCTGCCGAACTGCGCACGGTGCAGCTTGACGGCATCTCCGACGCCGACGCTGGCGACTCGGTCACGCTGACGTTCGACGCCGACGGCGGCGGTGCCGGTACCTATGCTGTCGCCGTGACGGCTGGTGTCGAGTACGCCGGTGGTGCGGGCTCCGATGCCATCGGTGCAGCCCTGGCCACGAAGATCACCGCGAACTTGGCGGCGTTGAACGCCGCGGTGAGCGCGGCCGATGCAGCGTGGAACAACGGCGCGTCGCTGATCAGCGCGAACTTCAACTCGTCGACCGACCTGCTGACGTTCACCTTCTCGACGGGCGTCAACGTGACCGGCACGATCACGACGGCAACCGATGAAGGTGGCACGTTCGCGATCTCGACCGAGACCGTGGTCACCGAAGGCAGCGACGGCGGCGTGGACACGTTCGTGTTCGAGCCGACCGCCACCGCCAATGGTGCCGACACGATCAACAACTTCGTGGCGGCCAACGGTGCATCGGACGACCTGCTGGACTTCACCGCGTTCGTCGGTGCGACGACCGTTGCCGCAGTTGTCGACCTTGCTGCCGCCGGTGGCCTGGATCTGACCGGTGCTGCTAACGTCGGCGTGGCGTACAACAAGGCCTCGCTTGCTGCCGCGGACATCGCAGTCGCGGCAGCCGCTGGCAAGGTTGCGGTCGAGAACGATGGCAAGGCCGTTGTTCTGGTGACAGCTGACGCCGACGGCGCCGCTGACGCCGTGGTCAACGCCTACCTGGTCTACTACGTCCAGGACACCGACACCACGGCTGCTCAGTCGTACTCGGTGACGCTGGTCGGCACGCTGAACAGCACGACCGAACTGGTCGCTGCCAACTTCACGGCCGGCACCGACGCCTTCGTCTGATCGTTCTCACGGGGCGCCTGCTTCGGCAGGCGCCTTTGCTGGACGACCTCGCGAGTGAATCGCTCACAAGCCGCCCCCGGCAACCCCGGGGGCGGTTTTACTTTGTTGCAAAGAAATCTCCAGGAATCGATGCGATAGGGCGCCCGCCAGTGACAGCCATCACATCCAAAGTGACCGGTCACCGACACAATCCCTGTCACACCGTCACCCACCGAGCCCGCACCATGTCGCCGCCTCCCGCCCACCCCAGCCTTCTGAGCCCGAAGCCGGTCGCCGGCCACAGCGCCCGGCAGCCCGCGGTGCGCCCGAGTGCGTCGCTGCGGCGCTCGCGCGTCGTCGTCATCCATCATCCCGCGCAGAAAGACTTCCTGCAGCGCCTGCGCGAGGCTGGGCTCTGAGCTCGTGTGTGTGCGGTGCCTCGCCGCACCGCTGAACTACAATCCCCGGTTTTTCCATCCGCCCCAGCCGCAAGCGCGCGTACGCATGCGGGCACGGGGTGGCTATCTCACGCTTCGTACCGAGAACACCATGGCAAACAAGCAAATCGTCTTCGCCGACCGCGTGGTCGGCCTGTCCCTGCAGAACGGCCTGGTCCGCATCGACCTGGCCACCATCGCCGGCCCGGCCAAGACCAAGGACGGCAAGGACGGCCTGAAGATGGACATCACCCACCAGCTCGTGCTGCCGGTCGACTCGTTCGTCAACGGTGTGGCCATGCAGCAGCAGATGGTCAAGGAGCTGGTCACCCGCCAGCAAAAGCGAGTGGCCAAGGCCAAGGAAGCCAAGGCCGACGACAAGCCTGCCGCCGACGCCAAGGCCTGATCCCGGGCGCCACCCGCCCACACGCCCTGCGGGGCCCTGCGGTGCAAGCCGGCAGGGCCCTTCGCCCATCATGCTGCTGAACATCAGCGTCCGCTACGACCCGTTGGAAGACCGGCTGCTGCTGCGCCTCACGTTGCGGGTCGAGGGCCAGCCGGTCGAACACTGGCTGCATCTCACGCGCCGCATCTGCATGGCGCTGCGCCGTGACCTGCAGGCCATGGTCGACCTCTCGGCCGAGTTGCCCGAGCGTATGGACAAGGGTGCCCGCGCCGTGGTTTCGGCCGCGCACCACCAGGCCGTGTCCAGCCAGGTGCCCACCCGCACTGAGGCCGCCGACGACGCACCGGAACCCGAGCAACCGCCCGTGCTGGTCACCAAGGTGGTGTGCGGGCGCCGCCGGGCCGATGCGCGCTGGGTGGTGCAGTTCGAGCGCCGGGGCCAGCCGCCGCTGGCGCTGGTGCTGTCGAACCCGACCCTGCATGCACTGGTCGACGCGCTCAGCCGCCGCGTGGCCGTCGCCCACTGGGCGCTGCCCGAGCTGCCACTCGAGCGGACGGCGCCGCAGCCCGGGGTAGGGGGCGCACTGCACTGATCGCCGCGGTTCGCGCGGTCTTTCGGCACGGGCGCGAACTGCGCCGTTGGGGTCGATGCAGGGCGAATGCGTGCGCCGCGGTGCAAGCGCGCGACATGGGGCTTGACTTCATATAGGAGCAAGGTACCATCGCGCTCCTATATGAATTCCGTGGTTCGGCTGACGCTGCGCAACACCCCCGCCCAGGAGCAGCGCCTATCCGCCCTGCAACAGGCGTTCGCGCAGGTGTGCAACGCGCTGGCGCCGGTGGTGCAGCAAACCCGCTGCTGGAACCGGGTGGCGCTGCACCACATGGCCTACAAGCCGCTGCGCCAACGCTTTCCTGAACTGGGCTCGCAGATGATCTGCAACGCCATCTACTCCGTGTCCCGCACCTGTCGCATCGTCTACCAGCATCCGTCCAGCCCCTTCAACCTGGGACGGTTGGGCGATCGTGCATTGCCGCGGGTGCAGTTCCTGCCGCAGTCGCCGGTGTACTTCGACCGCCACACGCTGAGCATCAAGGACGGGCAGGCGTCGATGTTCACGCTCGATGGCCGCATGAAGTTCCAGCTCGACCTCACGCCCGACTACGAGCAGCGCTTCCGCACCGAGAAGCTGCGCGAGATCGTGCTCGACCGCACCGGCGGGCGTTTCCGGCTGAGCTTTCAGTTTGCCGCGTCGCCCGATGACGCTGACGCACCTACGGCGGCCGACGACACCAGCGCCGGCGGCGAGCTGCCCGAGTACGTGGTCGTCACCGACGACCCGCCCCTGCCCATGTCGGCCGAGCTGGCCATGTCGGCAACCTACCTTCCGAGTCACGTCGCATGAATGCACCGCAACCCAAGGCCGCCGCGCCGGCCACCTTCCTGCAGGGCGTGATGCGCGAGCAGCGCCCGCGCTGGGCCCAGGCTGGCTGGCTGAGTGTGGTCACCGGCCTGCTCATGCTCACACCGTCGTGGTTCATGTTCGAGGTGTACGGTCGCGTGCTCAACAGCCGCAACGCCGCCACCCTGGGATGGCTGCTGGTGATGGTGCTGGGCGTGTACGTGGTGCTCGAACTGCTGGACCTGGTTCGCGCACGCCTGTTGCACCAGGCCGGCGAAGACATCGACGCCCGGGTCCGTGCGCGGTTGTTCGACGTCGCCTTCGAGGCGAATCTCAAGCGCCAACCCGGCGGCACCACGCAGCCGTTCAACGACCTGCGCACCCTGCGCGAGTTCGTGTCGACTCCCGCCATCACGGCCGTGCTCGACACGCCCGCCGCGCTCATCTGCCTGGCGCTGCTGTTTGCCATCAGCCCCTGGCTGGGGCTGCTCGCGCTGGCCGGTGCCGGCCTGCAGGTGCTGCTGGCGGTGCTGACCGAGCGCCGCACCATGCCGCTGCTCACCGAAGCGCAGCGGGCCTCGATCCAGGCGCAGACCTATGCCGCATCGAGCCTGAAGAACGCGCAGGTCATCGAGTCGATGGGCATGCTCGGCGCCATCCACGCCCGCTGGATGCGCCTGCAGCGCCGATTCCTGGCACGCCAGGCAGAGGCGTCTGATTACGGTGGCCTGAGCGCGACGCTGGCGCGCCTGGTGCAGACCATGCAAAGCTCGCTATTGCTCGGCGGCGCCTGCTGGCTGATGCTCTACAACAAGCTCTGGGGCGGCGGCGCCATGCTCATCATCGCCTCCATACTGGGTGGCCGCGTACTCCAGCCGTTGGCCCAGCTGGTGGGCCAGTGGCGGCTGGTGGTGGGCGTGCGCGATGCCTACGGCCGGCTCGACGGCCTGCTGGGCAAGCCGCCCGAGAATGATGCACATATGCCGCTGCCTGCGCCCAAGGGCCAGCTCAGCGTCGAGGCCGTGCTGGCTGGGGCCCCGGGCAGCCCGCTGCCCATCCTCAAGGGCATCAGCTTTGCGGCTCGCCCGGGCGAGGTGGTCGGCGTGATCGGCCCGTCGGCCTGTGGCAAGAGCACGCTGGCCCGCCTGCTGATGGGCATCTGGCCGGCCGCTGGCGGCAAGGTGCGCCTGGACGGCGCCGATGTGCACGCCTGGAAGAAAGACGAGCTCGGGCCCCATGTGGGCTACCTGCCGCAGACGGTGGAGTTGTTCGACGGCACCGTGGCCGAGAACATCGCCCGCTTCGGCGATGTCGACATGCCCCGTGTGCGCGCTGCGGCCGAGCTGGTGGGCATGGCTGACGTGATCGAGGCGCTGCCGCAGGCCTACGACAGCCGCATCGGCGACGACGGCGCGGTGCTGTCGGGTGGCCAGCGCCAGCGCCTGGGCCTGGCCCGTGCGGTATATGGCGAGCCTCGCCTGCTGGTGCTCGACGAACCCAATTCCAGCCTCGACGAGGCCGGCGAAAAGGCCCTGCTGCAGATGCTGCAGGCGCTGAAGTCGCGTGGCGTCACCGTGGTGGCCATTACCCACCGCACCACGCTCATGCCGGCATTCGACAAGCTGCTGGTGATGAACGACGGCCAGGCCGCCTTCTTCGGCCCGCGCGACGAGGTGCTGGCCGCGTTGAAGAAGGCCAATGAACAGGCGCGCGCGCAGATGGAGGCCGCCCGCCAGCCGGCCGCACCGCGCGCCGCGCTGCCCGGAGGTGCCGCATGACCGCCACAACGACACAGGCGCTGACCGGCGCCGCAACCGGCTCGCGCGGCGCCGCGCGCGCATCGACCCCCGTGGCCACAGGCGGCGGCTTCTTCCAGCGCAGCCTGCTGGGCCGCACGCTGGCGCTGTTCAAGCGTGAAATGGCCTGGGTGGCGGTGTTCAGCTTCTTTGCCAACGTGCTGATGCTCACGCCCACCCTGTACATGATGCAGGTGTACGACCGCGTGCTGGTCAGCGGCAGCGAGGTCACGCTGCTGGTGCTGTCGGCGGTGATGGTGCTGTTCTTCCTCACCATGGCGTTTGCCGAATGGCTGCGTTCGCGGCTCCTGGTGCGTGCCGGGGCGCGGTTCGACGAGGCGCTGAACTCCGCCGTCTTCCGCAGCAGCTTCGAGGCCAGCCTCAGCGGCGCAGGGCGCAACTCGCTGCAGGCGTTCGGCGACCTGACCAACCTGCGCCAGTTCCTTACCGGCAACGGCGCTTTCGCGCTGATGGATGCACCCTGGACCGTGGTGTACATCGCGGTGCTGTTCCTGATGCACCCGTGGCTGGGCTGGACCGCAATGGTTTGTGCCGCGGTGATGTTCGCCGTGGCCGTGTTCGGGCACCGCTACACGGTGCGGCGGCACGAGCAGGCCCAGACCAGCCTGGCCGAGTCGACCAGCTACCTGCAAGGCAAACTGCGCAACGCCGAGACGGTGTACGCGATGGGCATGCTGTCGAGCCTGCGCCAGCATTGGCTGGCCCTGCACGAGCGCCATCTGGTTGCACAGGCGGATGCAGCCGAAGGCGCGCATCGCGTCCAGGCGGTCACCAAGTACGTGCAGTACACCCAGCAGTCGCTGATGCTGGCCATGGGCGCACTGCTGGCCATCGGCGGGCACATCAGTGCCGGCGCGATGATCGCGAGCAATGCGCTGATGGGCAATGCCCTGCGGCCAGTGGGTGTGCTCACGCAGGCCTGGCGGCAGTTCCTGGACATGCGCACGTCGTACGCGCGTCTCGAACAGCTCCTCGAAGACCACCCCGAGCGCGCTGACCGACACATCGGCGATGAAGTAGCCGGCCAAGTCAGCCTGCGCGGCCTGGTGGCACGTGCCCCGGCGCGCGAGCAACCCATCCTGGGGGACCTGACGGCCGACTTCCAGGCGGGCGAAGTGATCGCCATCGTGGGGCCGTCGGGCGCCGGCAAGAGCACCCTGGCGCGTTGCATCGTCGGCATCTGGCCGCACACCGAAGGCCAGGTGCTGCTCGATGGCCACCCCATCGAGGAATGGTCGCGCGAGCACCTCGGCCCGCACCTGGGCTACCTGCCGCAAGACATCGAGCTGTTCGACGGCACCATCGCCGAGAACATCGCCCGCTTCGCCGACACACCGGCGGAGCAGGTGATCGAAGCCGCCCAGCGCACCGGCATCCACGAGATGATCCTGCGCATGCCCAAGGGCTACGACACACCGATGGGCGAGGCCGGCGGCATGCTCTCGGGTGGCCAGCGCCAGCGCATCGGCCTGGCGCGCGCCATCCTGGGCGATCCGTCGCTGGTGGTGCTCGACGAGCCCAATGCCAACCTCGACGACGCCGGCGAGGCCGCGCTGGTGCGCACGGTGCGCGAACTCAAGTCCCGCGGCAAGACGGTCTTCATGATCGTCCACCAGCAGCACCTGCTGGCCGCGGCCGACAGGGTGCTCATCCTCGAAAAGGGCCAGATCTCCCGCATCCTGCCCGTGGTCACACGAACCGAGGCCTCGACGGCCCGCACGCAAGCATGAACACGAACGCCAACCCCATCGCGCGAGCCGACCTCGCCGCAACCCCCCGCTCGACACCGGTGACCGATGTCGACGACGTGGCGCTCAAGACCGATACCCGCCCGGTGATCCGCCTGGGTCTGTGGGTGCTGGTGGTGGGCTTCGGCCTGTTCCTGGCCTGGGCCACCTGGGCGCCGCTGGACGAGGGTGTTGCGGCACCCGCCGTGGTGTCGTTCGAGACCCAGCGCAAGACCGTGCAGCACATGCAAGGTGGCGTGGTCCAGAAGGTGCTCGTCAAGGAAGGCCAGGAGGTCAAGCGCGGCGACCCGCTGGTGGTGCTGGACGACAGCACCACGCG
>Ga0154020_10002529_pt1 | contig 22271 bp, 7 predicted proteins | sample Klosneuvirus_201_FD_109709 | JGI IMG/M metagenome (GOLD analysis project Ga0154020, IMG submission 109709) | Active sludge microbial communities from wastewater, Klosterneuburg, Austria - Klosneuvirus_20160825_MG | ecosystem: Engineered > WWTP > Aerobic digester > Activated sludge | place...
AGCCCGCTAATGTGATGCCCGTCGAGAAACTTGGAAAAACTTCCCGTTTTCGAGTGAGAGGTGGCGGGAAGTTTTCTGGCCTTGCTGTCTGTTGCTGAAGAGCAACATCAGGGCTGGCAAGGGAGCTTACCAAACTGATGCTGGGCAATTCTCGTAATTTGTTCGCACCAAACGGTCGCTGCTCGGACCGCTGGGGCGCTCAAACTCTGACACCCAACCGACTCACTCCACACCGCCTGAACTCGGGTCAGCAGGTGCCGCTTACCGCTCTGACAGGAATCTACTGCTCTGAGGAGTCCTCTACGTCATGCTCAGTTCTGCGGTCGATACCGCCCCAGTAGCGGAAGGCTGCAAAGTGGGAGGGGTGGCTTGCTTCTGTGATTAGCTCATCGACGGAGAGATCACGGAGTAGCGGGTGCTCGCACTGAGGTGCATAGGGCTCGACCCTTGCGGGCTCACCGCCAAGAGCGATCAATCCTGCCCGGCGAGCCTGGTCAATCCAGAGTAGAGCGCTGCGTATCCCGATGTGTTCAGACCGTGACCGGGCCCAGTCGTCGATCAGGCGCTGCGCCCACACAACGGATTGCGTAAGCGCCTCGGCAGGCGATAGCGACAATCGCCACCGCACCAAACCGTAGCGCTCACAGACCAGCGCCTTCACTAGATCGAAGACAGGCCAAGCGAGATCGATCACCCCACTGGCACCACACTGGAGGAAGCTCGGCACCAGTCCAGGCAAGCGATCTTCCCGATCGCAGGCGGCATAGAGGAGCGAAGCGATCCCTGCAGTCGCAGCCCAGAGTTCGACGACGTCGCATACGGGCAAGGGTTCCATGATGTTGCGGCTGGTCAGGACTCGCTCGTGCGACAGCAGAAGCTGTGCCTCGGAGGCAGTTCCAGAGATCATGCTTCCCTGGCCATAGATGCGGAGACAGGCCAGGTCAGACGAAATCGCCCGGATGGCGTCGTTCTCAACGATGTCGTGCCCGTTCAGATCGTCAGGTCCACGTGGCTCGATGGCGTGGACCGGAAATGCGGCGCGCAGCGTTTTGATGGTGGCCCTGCCAAATTCCAGCATGCCTTCCTCGGTCGCGCTGGCAGCGAAGAGACACGCGGTCTTCTTGGCCGGTGGGACCGGAAGGAGTGGGTCTGCAAACTTCAGTGCCGGCAGGTAGGTTACTGAGCGAAATGCGGTCAGCAGTGGTTGGTCGCCAGCCCGCAGTCCAGCGATTGGCAAGACGCGCAGGCTGCCGGGCGCGAGCACGTACAGGTGCAGGGGCTCTGTAGTATTGAGGGCTGGTCCCATGAGCTGGTGCAGAAACGGAGCCAGAACGTCCGTTAGTCGAGCCCAAGTCTCGGCTCTCTGACCCGCTACGCCGCGTCGACTCTGTGCGTCGCTGAGTTCATGAAACAAGGCAGCCAAAAGGCCACGAGTTTCCAGGGTGGGCTCCATGGCAGAACTCTGCTCGCCATGGTCGCTGCGGGTGCGCCAAGTGAAAGAGCCAACCACACTCATCGGGGAAGAAAACATCAGGCCGAGCACAGCGGTGCCCTCCGGCAACTCCCGGATCCATCGCTCGCACCCTTTGATCTCGACGCCGGGATCGAGCAACGCCGCAATATCTGCTTGCCTGCGAACCTCGGGCGGGGCGTTCTTCGTTCGTTCATCGCTGTGGCGGAGTACATCCAGCCATCGCTTGTCGATGGTCTCACTCAACGCGGCGATCTGGGCCGCTGTTTGAAGGGCGATGGTTTGTCCCTGCATTCGGACTGGTATGCGCGGGGAGTTTGCGAGGGAGTGCAGTACCCATGCCGAGAGATCTTTCGCCCCAGCGCTGGCTTTCTCCAGCGTGGCACCGTCCTGCGTGAACGGATCGGCGGGCTTGGTATGCTCAACGGACTCAGAATCCACCTCAAGTGTTGCGGCGATTGAGCCGGACGGACGACTTACCGTGTCGGCCCATGCCTGTGTTAGTCGCTCTCGATACAGTATAAGCTGCCAAAGCGTCAGCAGATCCACGCCGATGCCGCTGGCAGCGAGCGGCGCTGCGTGGATCAGCCGGTGCAGAAGCGGAGTCCGCATATCGCAGGCCTGCTGCATGCATGCGATGTGATGCACTGCAGGGCCGTCTTTCGGACTGTGGAGGAATGCTCCCAAGAGGTAACGATATCCCTCGCCAAGGTTCCCTGTGCTGAGCACGAAGGGGCGCAGGCGGGCTGATGGCCAGCCCCAGAATGCCTGCTCCATCGTGCTTAGATGCGACGAAATGACTTCCTTCGTGCGATCCCCAGCAATCGGGCCGTGCTGCTTTAGTTCCAGCATCTCGACCTCGGCGATGCGGAGTCTTTCGCGTGGCGAAATATCCCAGTGCTTCGGGATCCAGGCTTGTCGCTCTGGCTCAAGCTCCGCGAGCACCAGTCGTTGCCAAGCGGAAAGGCGCTGCGAGCCAGCCCAATCGACGGACTCAGAAGTTTTCGGCAAGGCCTTACTGGTTTGCTTGGCGAGTTGTGCGAGCGCTTTCTGATGAGACTTGGGATCTCGAAGCAGGATGCCACAGGCGATGCATAGCGCACGCTGCGTCGCATAGTCCGCCTCGACCCGCTGCGCAATCAGCGATTCCAACAACGGACGGGCCTGACCAACGGCGCGTTTGAGTGTGTCTTCCACATTGAGGCCATTCCGAGCGAGCTTGTGATCTTGTAGTACGGACAGAAAACGGAGTCGAGCTTGGGCTGCGGCACGGCTCAGCTGATAGGAACCGGCTCGGTTGCCAAGACTGCCCAGCGCACTACGAGGATCGTCCGCGAGAAGCTCGTTGGCGCGAGCCAGCAGGTTCGCAGCGGGCGGTGAAAAAACGACACTCCATTCCGCTTGCAGTTCACTTTCTGCCATTTCCAGCCAGTAGTGTGCCGCTTCCAGACGCAAGAGCGCCCTATCTGCCGGGGACAGCGAGGGCTGAGTCAGTACCTCATAGAGCCATGCTAGGCCGAGGAGTAGATTGTGGGTACGGCAGCCGTGCTGGCGGTCATGGTACAGCCGTGCCGTTCTCAGGGCGTGCGCGGGTGAAAATGGGTTCTCTGATGCCCATGCCTGACGCAACAGCGCTTCTTGCTCCAGCCAAAATGGTGCTCCGTCATCCTCGTCACTGTCGTCGCCGTTCTGGTCTTCGTCGGGGTCCGTCTGACCAGGAACAGGCGAACCAAGCAGTTCCTTGGCCAGTTCATCGACGTCCATCAACTCGTAGTCGTTGAGCGGGCGTATCGTCTCTGGATCCCAAGGCTCGGTCGGTCGGAACTCCGGCACGCCAACGAAGCGAAAACCAGCCCAGGCCGTGGGACTGCTCAGGCTTTCCCTCAATCGCTCTCTCTCGCTGACATCCAGGCTGCGCTCAGACAAGGGCGGTGTCGCTCTCTCTTCCGGAATCGCCAGCTTGGCGAAGTATCTGTCGACGCTCTCCCAAATTGTTTCATCTCCCCGATCGTATACGTTCAAGATCTGGGGCAGGATTTCGTCTCGAAAGGCCCGCTGCGCCGTGCAGAGAGCGGTCGCCGCGTCTTCGCCAGACCGTAGGGCTGCACGGTAGCGGCGCACGATGCAGGCCGTGACCATTTCAGGGACTGCCCAGAGCGAGCCAATCGCGCTGCGTGCCCCGGATTCGAGCATTGCGATGTCGAGACCGAAGTGTTGGTCATGACCATGTCGGACAAGCCAATCCGTTCGCAGGTTGACGCCAGTTTGACAGGCCCACAGTTCGACTCGCTCGGCACCGCGAAAGCACCAGGCATCTTCGGCTCGTAGCGGTGCGTCAGAAAGCTCAACCTCGACGTGGCCCGGGTCGTGTCGGCCATGCGTATAGAAAGTGACCGTATCAGCAGCTCTTACCGCCTCTTTCACTCGCTTCCTGGTGGCCGCCTCGTTCACCAACCGACTCTCTTCGGGAAGCAAGCTATGGAGCGCCCACTCACTCAAATGGAGTGGGCTGGCGCAGCGCGGGGCGACGGTCAGCATCCCTTGGCGCGGCGGAGATGGGGCCTGCCGTGCTCGCAGCGAAACGAGGCTGGGAAGCCACAGCAAGCTGCTATATCGATCGAGCAAGGTCTTGCCGCGCGGGCCAAGGGCAGCAAGTGGCAGGAGCGAAGCGGCCCACGACGGGAGCAGTACGGCCCGCTTTTTGGGCGGAAATGCTGCGGACAGATCGATTCGCTCCAGTTCTTGCCGCAACAATGTGGGCGTTCCAGCTTTTGGATCGTCTCGAATCTCTTCTAACAGCGTGAACAGTCTGCGTGGCAGGGTCACGCGGTGGGTCGCACTACAGATTCGGCTCTTCTCATGCCAGACCGAAACGACCAACAGGTCGGACTCCTGCGACAGCCGGATGAAGCAGGTGTCAGGGTATCGCTTGAGGAGCGCGGCCAATTCACGGGTATTAAAGATGGGGAAGTGGAATAACCCTGCCAGACTGGGATCGAGACTCCGTGCCTTGTTCCCAAACTGAACCAATCGAGCCAGCAAGGAAACCGAGTCCTCACGAAGACTCACCACCGGATCGGCAGCAGCGAGCGCTTTCTCGAACAGATTCACGAAGGTCTGATGCGCATACCTATCGGCAACTTCGTTCGGATAATAGACATGCTCGTACCGAGTTGTTCGTCGCTGCATCTCCAGCACTTGCCGGAGACCGTCCTTGGCCTCCGCTGGATCATTGGATCGGACTTGTTCAAAGCGACTGGCCATCTCGTCCGCCCCGATCGATGCAGCCTTGAAGGCGGAACCAATCTCTAGCAGTCCACGCGCAATCGGGTGTGCGGTCTGCGGACGGACGAACTGCCCAATCTGCTCCTCGAAGTGAGCACCTGAGGTCGTCTCGAGTGCCAGGAATGCCGCGACCGGGTTTCCCTTTTTGGCATAGATGCGTGCGGCCATCGCTCCGAGGTCGTGCGCGCGGCTCGCCAGATCATCCGCGATGTGGTCGGCGCGACTCTCCATCCGCATCCGGTGGAACTTGGAGATGTAGTGATGCGCAATGTTGAGTGATTCATCGAGCAGTCCGGCCCGCTCAAAGACATGGACCATGTTCTCTGCTTCGTCTGGTCCCACCTGTTCCACAGAGATCTGGCGAAGCAGGTTGATCGCTTCAGCCTTCTTGTTCTGATCGAGGTAAAGATTAGCGAGCAGCCCCTGCGCCGGAACCGTCTTGGTGACGGACTGCCCCTTGATGATCCTCAGGAGTAGTTTCTCTGCCCGCGTCTGATCTCCGTTGCCACCACGCTCCAGATAGGCACCGCTGATGTTGTACAGGATCCCGTGGATGCTGTCGTTGTCGCGCTCCTGCTCTAGAATGCTCAGGAAAAAGACGATGGTCTGTAGGTCACCGGGGGACAGCATCTGTCGGGCCGAACCACTTAGGGAGGTCATCAGGTATGCCTCGACTGAGATCACCAGCTTGATGCACTCCTCGGCGCGTTGCAGACAGACCATTGCCTCATCGAACTGCTTAGTTTGGTTCCGTAGATGATTCGCAAGGCTGTTGAGGTAGGAGGCTGCCTGCATCAAGCCCAAGGGCCCGGCGTCCAACGCCAGTCGAATGGAATCGATGCTGTACCGCACTGCCTCTTGCATCAACTCGGGACGGAGCTCGGTCTGTCCCGGGAACTTGGCAATCGACCGCAGACTAACCGCCAACGCATCCCGACTCAGCGCGGCGCGCAGCGGATCTTCATCGCGCTCCGGGCAGCGGAGCACCTGCCGGTAGAGCTGTTCGGCATGTAGGTGGTTCTCCAGTCGGCTCCCCGTCTGCTGGCGCTCGAAAGAGCGGGCGAGGTCAAAGCGGGCCGCCGCCGCCGCCCGACCAACATCATCCGGGGGATGAAGATCAGCTGCTTGACGGAACATTTCATGGGTTTGCTCGACGGGTATTCGGTGCAGCGCCTCCTGCGCTTGCGTTCGCAGTTCGACCGACTGCCGCCCTCGCTCCGTCGCGGACATCGCCTTTTCGTGGGACAGCTTGACCTGAAGCGTCTTCCTGATCGCTCTGAGGAGCTCGAAGAGGTTCGACGGCAATGGCGGCAGCTCAGGAATCTGCAAGGTCATGCTCAGTCTCCAACGTGAGACGCAATGATACCCCTAAGCCGTTTTTGTCGTCCTTTCGGTACAGCCGAGCGTCGGGATGTATTTGTGGGTCGGCCATTGGTGGTCCGAGCGCACCGTCTGGCGATGAGGCCAGCTGCCGCTTGACCTGCTGGGCGGTGTGGTCATACCGTGCCGACTCAAAACAGCCTGGCACCGCAGGGCCGGGTCACACTGGCTCCGTCGGACCTCTTCAAAAAGCGAACAGCGATTTTCATGGATCAATCACAGCTCAACTGGCTCACCAACTTCATCTGGAACATTGCCGATGATGTCCTGCGCGACGTGTACGTACGCGGCAAGTACCGCGATGTCATCCTGCCGATGACCGTTCTTCGTCGGCTTGATGCTGTGCTTGAGCCGACGAAACAAGCCGTGCTCAGCATGAAGGCTGCGCTCGATAAGGAGCGCATCACGAATCAGGACGCCGCGCTGCGTCAAATGTCGGAGCAGGCGTTCTACAACACGTCGCCATTTCTCCTCCGCGACCTCAAGTCTCGCGCTTCGCAGCAGCAGCTGAGGGACGACTTTGAGACCTATCTTGACGGCTTCTCTCCGAACGTACAGGACATCCTGACCAACTTCGAGTTTCGCAACCAGATTCCGCGTCTCTCGAAAGCCGACGCTCTCGGCCAGTTGATTGAAAAGTTTCTCGACAAAGACATCAACCTAAGTCCCGAGCCGGTGGGCGAGCTGCCTGGACTCGACAACCACTCCATGGGCACGCTGTTCGAGGAGCTGGTCCGCCGCTTCAATGAAGACAACAACGAAGAGGCAGGCGAGCACTGGACCCCGCGTGATGCGGTGCGGCTGATGGCGAACCTGATGTTTCTGCCTGTCGCCGACAAAATCGAGTCCGGTACGTACTTGCTGTACGACTGCGCATGCGGCACGGGCGGCATGTTGACCGTTGCCGAGGAGACGCTTCAGCAGATCGCCGATGCGCATGGCAAGGACGTGTCTACGCACCTTTTTGGTCAAGAGATCAACGGCGAGACCTACGCCATCTGCAAGGCCGACCTCCTGCTCAAAGGGGACGGAGACGCGGCAGACAACATCGTCGGTGGCCCCGAACACTCCACGCTGTCCCACGATGCCTTCCGCGACCGCGAGTTTGACTTCATGCTCGCCAATCCGCCGTACGGAAAGAGCTGGAAGAGCGACTTGGAGCGAATGGGGGGCAAGAAAGACCTCAAAGATCCGCGCTTCATGATTCAGCACGGCGATGATCCGGAGTTCTCTCTGGTCACGCGCAGCAGCGACGGTCAGATGATGTTTCTGGCCAACATGCTGAGCAAGATGAAGCACAACACGCCGCTCGGCAGCCGCATTGCGGAGGTCCACAACGGCTCCTCTCTGTTCACTGGTGATGCCGGACAGGGAGAGAGCAACATCCGGCGCTGGGTCATCGAAAGTGACTGGCTGGAAGCCATCGTCGCGCTGCCGCTGAACATGTTCTACAACACCGGCATCGCCACCTACGTTTGGGTGCTCACGAACCGCAAGCCCGAGCACCGCAAGGGGAAGGTGCAACTGATTGATGCGACGCAGTGGTTTAAGCCGCTGCGCAAGAACATGGGGAAGAAGAACTGCGAGCTATCCGGCGACGATGTGAAGCGCATCTGCGATACCTTCCTGGCGTTTGCGGAAACGCCGCAGTCCAAGATCTTCCCGAATGAAGCGTTCGGATACTGGAAGGTGAAGGTCGAAAGACCGCTCCGCTTGCACAGTCAGCTCAGCCGGAAGCGGATTGAGACGCTCCGTTTTGCCTCGGGCGACGAAGAGATTCGCAGTGCGCTGTACGATGTCCTCGGCGAGGCGCTGTTTGAAAAAACCGGCTCTGTTCGCAAGGAGCTGGAGAAGCTCGTCAACGACTGGGGGGCGAGTAACACCAAGGAAGAAGGCGAGGATGGAGACGAAGGGGACACGGCCAAGAAGACCCTTCCGGAAGCGAAGAAGAAGAAGCTCCTGAACGAGGCAACCTGGGGGCGTGACGCCTATCTGCTCGATGTCGCAAGCAAGCTCCGCGATGCGCTGGGCGAGGGTCTGTTTGAGGACCACAACCTGTTTTGGGAACAGGTAGATGCTGCGCTAGACAAACTGCGACTCAGGTTAGGAGCTGCCGACCTGAAGCAGATCGTACACGCGGTCAGTTGGCGCGTGGAAGATGCACCGCCCGTCATCAAGAAGCGCTACAAGGCCGGCAAGGTGAAGCCAGATCCTCTGCACGGTCTGTACGAGGTTTCGGCGGATGGCAAGGTTCCGTCCTATCCCAAGGACGGTCTCTTCGGATCGATCCGGGACGGCAAGAGCGAGGTCGTGGAATACGAGCCGGACCCCGAGCTGCGCGACTACGAGCAGATTCCCTTGCTCGAAGAAGGCGGCATCGAAGCGTTCATTCGCCGCGAAGTCCTGCCCTACACACCCGATGCCTGGATCGTCGAAGCCGACACCAAGATCGGCTACGAAGTCAGCTTCACCCGCCACTTCTACCAGCCGCCCAAGCTTCGTTCTCTTGCTGAGATCAGCGCCGACATCCGAGCGCTGGAGCAAGAAACCGAAGGCCTGCTCCACGAAATCACCAAGGGAGTCACGGCATGATCGACGGACTCAAGCCGTACCCGGAATATAAGGAGTCGGACCTCACTTGGCTGGACCGAATACCTGCTGAATGGAACGAGCAGCGATCAAAGTATCTGTTTCGTGAGGTAGATCGGCGCTCCTCGAGCGGTGAGGAGATTCGTCTCTCCATGAGTCAGCGGTTGGGACTTATCCCAACTGCCGATGTCGAGACGAAACGATTAGTTTCGGAGACAAACATTGGAGGCAAAATTTGTGAGCCGGGTGATTTGGTTCTGAACCGACTCAAAGCCCATCTTGGAGTATTTGCGGTGGCCCCACAAAGAGGACTGGTGAGCCCCGATTACACAGTTCTTCGCTCGATTGGTTCGGCCAATGGACGTTACTTCTGCACCTTGTATCGTTCGCCATATTGCGGACAAGAACTCCGACGCACCGCGAAGGGCATCGTCGAAGGATTTTGGCGACTTTACACCGATCAGTTCTATGACATTCGCGTTCCGGTCCCTCCCCCAGACGAACAAGCAGCCATCGTGCGGTTTCTGGATCATGCGAACCGGAAGATCGACGGTTTTGTCCGCGCCAAGCGGAAGCTGATTGGGCTGCTGAACGAACAGAAGCAGGCCATCATCCACCGCGCCGTCACCCGAGGTCTCAACCCCGATGTCCCCCTCAAGCCCTCCGGCATCCCCTGGCTTGGGGATATTCCGGCGCATTGGGGAACCATCACAGTTGGGGCATCAAGCAGGTTGATTCAGACAGGACCATTCGGAAGCCAGTTGCACTCGAATGAGTATGTTCGAGATGGGACACCGCTCATTAACCCGTCGCACATGAAGGATGGAGCAATTGACCCCGATTTAGATGTTTGTGTATGCGATGACAAATCACGTGAACTGGCGCGACATCGGATGCAGGTTGGCGACATTATTGCGGCTCGACGCGGAGAACTTGGCCGCTGCGCTCTTGTTACGAAGACGGAGGAAGGCTGGCTTTGTGGAACGGGTAGCTTACTGATTCGGATCAAGCCGGACGTTTTCAACCCCGGCTATTTCCAAGAAGTATTCTCTTCATCGGGAGTCTGTGATCTGCTCCGCTTAGCATCGGTTGGGGCTACGATGGACAATCTCAACGCAGGCATGGTTGGTCGGCTTAGGTTTCCACTTCCAAGTGTTGAAGATCAGACAGAGATACTGAACTTCATTCGCGTTGAGAGGACGAAGTCCAGGTCTGCCATTTCGACTACCGAGCGGGAAATTGCGTTGATGCAGGAATATCGGACTCGCTTGACCGCAGACATTGTCACTGGGAAGCTTGATGTTCGTGAGGCTGCGGCGAAGCTTCCTGATCTGCCTGCGGAGGCCGCAGCAGAGTCCAGTGCGGATGACGAGATGGACGATACGGAAACAGAGGAGCTCGAAGCATGAGCCGAACCGACACCACCGAGCGCGGACTCGAAAGCCTGATCATGCGGCACCTGACCGGGACGGATGGCTTGGCCTCCGGTGCGGTGGGGGTCGTTGCTGCTGCGCCGGGTGGCAGCGGTTGGTTTGCTGGGAATCCTGCGGCGTATGACCGCGAGTATGCGGTCGATACCGAGCAGCTCTTCGCGTTCCTGCAAGCGACGCAGCCGAAGGAAGTTGCAAAGCTTGGCATCACGGATTTCCAAGACAAAAGCAGCATGGCGCGGCAGAAGTTTCTGGCCCGGCTGCAAGAGGAGATCACCAAGAACGGCGTGATCCATGTGCTACGCAGTGGAATCAAACATGGCGCGCTGAGCTTCGATCTGTTCTACGGCACCCCCTCGGCGGAAAACGCAAAGGCGGTGGCCCGTCATGCGCAGAACCGGTTTAGCATCACCCGCCAGCTGCGCTACAGCCGAGAACAGACCAAGCGGGCGCTCGACTTGTGCGCCTTCATCAACGGTCTGCCGGTGATCACGTTCGAGCTCAAGAACAGCCTGACCAAGCAAACGGTCGAGGACGCGGTGGAGCAGTACAAGCGCGACCGTGATCCTCGGGAGACGCTGTTCGCATTTGGCCGCTGCGTGGTGCATTTCGCAGTGGACGACCATGAGGTGCGGATGTGTACCGCCCTCAAGGGTCAAAAGGGAATGGCCAAGGAGTCGTGGTTCTTGCCCTTCAACAAGGGCTGGAATGATGGCGCAGGGAATCCTCCGAACCCAGGCGGAATCAAGACCGACTACCTGTGGAAAGACATCCTGACCCCGGCGCGGCTCACGGAGATTCTGGAAAACTACGCCCAGATCGTCGAAGAGGTAAACGAAAAGACCGGGAAGAAGAAGCTGGTGCAGATCTTCCCGCGCTACCACCAGCTTGATGTGGTGCGGCGCATCCTGGCGGATGTGAGGCAGCACGGCGAGGGAGTACGCTACCTGGTCCAGCACTCAGCGGGCAGCGGTAAGTCGAACTCGATCGCGTGGCTGGCGCATCAGCTGATCAGCGTCACCAAAGAGGGAAAAGAGGTCTTTGACTCGGTCATCGTCATCACCGATCGGCGGGTACTCGACAAACAAATCCGCGAGACGATCAAAGGCTTTGCCCAAGTTGGCAGCATCATCGGCGCGGTGAAAGATGGTGCCGGGGTTTCCAAGACCGAGCAGCTTGCGAAGTTCCTCAAGGATGGCAAAAAGATCATCATCTCGACGGTGCAGACCTTTCCAAACGTGCTCGACAGCATTGGTGAAGCACACCGGGGTAGGCGGTTCGCCATCATCATTGACGAAGCGCATTCCAGCCAGGGGGGACGCACCTCCGCCGCGATGAACATGGCTCTGTCTGAAAACGGAACAGAGCCAGAGGATGAGAGCACCGAGGACAAGATCAACCGAATCATCGAGTCTCGGAAACTTGTGGCAAATGCCAGCTACTTCGCCTTCACGGCTACGCCCAAGAACAAGACGCTGGAGATCTTTGGGGTCGCGTATCCCGTTGGTGGCGAGGTGAAGCACCGCCCGTTCCATGGCTACACCATGAAGCAGGCCATCCAGGAGGGCTTCATCCTCGACGTACTCAAGAACTACACGCCGGTGGCCAGCTACTATCGCTTGGCCAAGACTGTCGATGGTGATCCAGAGTTCGATGTGAAGAAGGCGCGCAAGAAGCTGCGCGTCTATGTCGAGAGTCACAGCAAGGCCATCCGCGACAAAGCCGAGATCATGGTCGACCACTTCCTCGAACAGGTGATCGGTCAGAACAAGATCGGGGGTCAAGCACGAGCGATGGTGGTGACCGGGAACATTCAACGGGCCATTCAGTATTTCTTCGCATTCCGTGCCTACCTCAAGGAAATGAAGAGCCCGTACCAGGCCATCGTCGCCTTCTCGGGGGAGCCGGAATACAACGGCGAAAAGGTCAGCGAATCGAAGCTCAACGGATTCCCGAGCAATGACATCGCGGACCGCATTCAGGAAGATCCGTATCGATTCCTGATCTGCGCGGACAAGTTCCAGACCGGCTACGATGAGCCGCTGCTGCACACGATGTACGTCGACAAGGCTCTGTCTAGCATCAAGGCCGTGCAGACGCTATCCCGCCTGAATCGAGCGCATCCCAAGAAGCACGATGTCTTTGTGCTCGATTTTCAGAACGACACCGAGACGATCGAGAAAGCCTTCGCAGACTACTACCGCACCACGATCCTGAGCAGCGAGACTGATCCGAACAAGCTGCACACGCTCAAGGGAGAGCTTGATAAACATCAGGTGTACTCGCCCGAGCAGATTGATGACTTGGTGAAGCTGTATCTGGGAGGAGCGGACCGCGACAAGCTGGACCCGATCCTAAATGATTGTGTGGCCGTCTATGTCCAGGAGCTCGATGAAGATCAGCAGGTGGACTTTAAAGGCAAGGCCAAGACCTTTGTCCGCACCTACGACTTTCTGGCCACGATCCTTCCGTATGGCGTGCAGGAATGGGAGAAGCTGTCGATCTTTCTGAACTTCCTGATTGCCAAGCTCCCAGCCCCGGTCGAAGAAGACCTGGCCAAAGGCATCCTCGAAGCCATCGACATGGACAGCTACCGCGCCGAAAAGAAGGCAACCATGGCGATTGCGCTGCCCGATGCCGATGCCGAGATCGCGCCCGTGCCGACCGCTGGCGGTGGTAGGAAGGCCGAGCCAGAGCTAGACAAGCTATCGAACATCGTGAAGGCCTTTAATGACCTGTACGGGGGCCTGTTCCTCGACTCAAAAGCCGTGGAAAAGCGCATCGTCGAGGTCATCCCACCCAAAGTCTCTGCGGACAAGGCCTATCAGAACGCCCGCAAGAACTCCGACCGCCAGAACGCCAGAATCGAACACGACAAAGCGCTCAAGCGAGTCATCACCGCGATGTTCAAAGACGACGCCCAGCTCTTCAAACAGTTCCAAGACAACGAGTCTTTCCGAGGCTGGCTAACCGAAACCATCTTCGGACTGACCTACGAGGATTGAGTCTTTGAGTCGTCTCACCGATGGCCGCGAGCGATTGTCCGACCAACTGGGCCAACCCGTAGATCGAGAACAATCCAAAAAGACTGGCACTGTCCCGTCCGCTGTGGAAATTTTGGCTGAAAAAAAGATGGCGGCTCAAGTCTCCCCGAGAGGATTCTCGGGGTTCTTACAGACAGGAGCCACCGATGCGAGACACTACAAGCAAACAGAACCAAAAGGAAGCCGTTCAAGAGCTGACGATTACGCTGCCGGCCGTGGTCGCCACGAGCCTACAGGAGCTGGTGCATACCGTCGGAATGCATGCGCTCAAGGCGCTGCTCAAGGCCGAGCAGACTGCGCTGTGTGGTCCGCGCTATCCGCATGATCCACTGCAGATCTTCCTCGACGGCGCGCTCCGTGACAAGACTGCGCTGTGTGGTCCGCGCTATCCGCATGATCCACAGCGTGCCGCCAATCGCCACGGTTCGACTCCGGGCGAGCTGGTCTTGGGCGGTCGGCGCGTTCGGGTGCGCAAGCCGCGCGTGCGTTCGGTGGATGGCCAGGAGCTGAAGCTGCCGACGTGGGAGCAGTTCTCTAACGAGGATCCGCTCGATGTGCGCGCCACCGAGCAGATGCTGGTGGGAGTCAGCACGCGCAAGTACGCTCGCTCGCTGGAGCCGCTGCCGGAGGACATCGACGCCTTCGGAACCAGCAAGAGCGCGGTGAGTCGTCGTTTTGTCAGACAGACCTCTGCGCAGGTCGAGGAGTTCCTTCAGCGTCGGCTTGATTCCCTCAAGCTCTGTGTGCTGATGCTCGACGGTGTTCATGTCGCAGAGCATGTCCTTCTGGTCGCAGTAGGAATCGATGAGCAGGGCCACAAACACGTCTTGGGAATGCGCGAAGGAGCTTCCGAAAATGCAGTCTCTCGCCGTGAACTCCTATGTGATTTGCGCGAGCGCGGAATGCAGACAGAACTCAGTTTGCTCGTGGTGCTCGACGGAAGCAAGGCACTCAGCAAGGCCGTGCGCGAGGTCTTTGGAGAGCGAGCGCTGATTCAGCGCTGCCGCGTTCACAAGGAGAGAAATGTCACCGAGCAGATTCCCAAAGAGCTGGTGCCGAGCGTCCGTCAAACAATGCGGCAGGCTTACGCCAGTCGCGATGCGGTGCGAGCAACCAAGCAACTGGAGAATCTGGCGCACTCTTTGGAAGTCGAGCATCCCGGTGCCGCTGCGTCGCTGCGAGAAGGACTTTCGGAAACACTGACTGTGATGCGACTCCCAGACGAACTCGTACGCCATCTATCCAGCACCAACCTAATAGAGAATCTGATTGGGAGTGTCCGCAAACTCAGCGCGAGGGTGCAGAACTGGAGAGACGGACAGATGGCGCTGCGCTGGACCTGTGCGACGGCGATGGATGCCGCCAAGCGGTTCCGGAGACTCAAAGGATACCGAGGTCTCCCTTCACTCATCAAGGCCCTCCGTGACCACGACCATCACTTAGGACTTGCTCCCGACACCCAAGCAGCATAGGAATCAACGTGCGCCGCCTATATTTTTTCAACAGCCTGAGGGACAGCGCCTTTGGCGCCAATGGATGGCTAACGCATGTCGACTGGGGTGATACTGGAGTAGTCTTGGCACTCTTCGGGGGACGGCTCGTGAAAGACGGTGACGTCGCTGCCCTCTCCCAGAAATCTGACAGGAATATGGCAGCGGATCAGCTTATCGAGCTGATCATAAGTTCGCTCTTCGGGGGAGACATCCCATACCTTCGCCGTCTGATCCGAGCTGGCGGTAACGACGCGGCGTCCGTCGGGGCTAAATAAAGCACTCCACACCCGACCCCCATGGCCCAAGAGTTCCGCCAGAAGGTGGCCAGATTGGGCATCCCACACTTTCGCCGTCTGATCCGAACTAGCGGTGACGATGCGGCGTCCATCGGGGCTGAAACTCGCGGAATGGACGCTGTCATCATGACCTCTGAGTTCGAGTAGAACGCGGCCCGTGTCAGCATCCCAGACCCTCACTTTCTTGTCTGAGCTGGCAGTGACGACACGGCGTCCATCGGAGCTGAAGCTTGCACTCTGGACACTATCGAGATGGCCCGTGAGTTCAGCTAGCAGTCGGCCGGTGTCCGCGTCCCACACCCTTGCTGTTTTGTCTAAGCTAGCGGTGACAATGCGGCGCCTATCCCGACTGAAACTAATGCCCAAGATGCTCTCACTATGGCCGCTGAACGTGGCTAGCAGTTGGCCCGTCTCGGCATCCCACATCCTCGCTGTATGGTCCCAGCTACCGATGACGATGCAGCGTCCATTGTTGCTCCAACTGGCGCCCCAGACGCTGGATGGATGTGCGGTGAACCTGGCCACCTGGCGACCGGAGTCAGAATCCCACACCCTTACCGTCTGATCGTCGCTTGCGGTGGCGAGCCGATGTCCGTCAGGGCTGAATGTAGCACTCCAGACACCCGATACATGGCCCTTTAAGTCAACGAGAAGCCGACCGTGATTTGCATCCCACAACTTGGCCGTCTTGTCATCGCTAATGGTGACGATGCGGTGCCCATCCGGGCTAAAACTCGCCCCATGGACGTGGTCCGTATGGCCCCTGAGCTCCGCCATCAGGCGAACGGAGTCGACCCTAAAGACCCTCGCCGTGTTATCATTGCTTGCGGTAACGAGGTGGCTCCCATCAGGGCTGAACTGTACGCTATTTAGGGAGCCATAATTACTGGTGAACTCAGCAAGCAGACGACCGGAGCGACTATCCCAGATTCGCGCCGTGTTGTCACGGCTAGCGGTGACGATTCGGCGCCCATCGGGGCTGAACTCAGCTACAGAGACGCCGGACAGATTTCTAGTGAGCTTTGTCAGCAGGAGGCCAGAGTCCGCTTCCCAGACTCTAACTGTGCTGTCATCGCTAGCGGTGACGATGCGACGCCCGTCAGGGCTGAAATTCCCGAGTCTGATCGTGTCCGAGTGGGCATTGAACTCTGCAATCTGGAGGCCGGTGTCAGTATCCCACACCTGAGCCGTCGAGTCCGACCCTAGCGTGAGTAGCCGGTGTCCATCGGGGCTAAACCTCTGGATGATGAGTCCGCCCTTCCTGTCCTTAAGCACAGCCGTCTGGCGACCCGTGCTCGCATTCCATATCCTCACCGTCTTCCCATCGACAGCGGTGACAATGCGGCGTCCATCAGGGCTAAACCGTGCGAAATCGAGCGAGCCGGCATGGAGCCGTAATGTCGATATAATAAGGCCAGAGTTCGCCTCCCACACTATCGCCCGGTCGTCCTTAGTGCCAGCGGTGATTATGCGATTCCCATCGGGACTATATGTTGCGGCCAAACTGGTGGACTCATTTCCCTTAAACTCCGTTCGGAGGTGCCCGGACTCGGCATCCCAGACCCTGATCGTGTTATCAAAGCTTGTCGTAAGTAACCGACGTCCATCATCGCTAAAAGTCGCGTCGGATAAGATAGAAATTTGACCCGCGAGCACAGAGAGCAGGCGCCCCGAGTCAGCCGCCCACACCCTTGCTGTATTGTCCGCGCTACTGGTGACGATGCGGCGCCCATCAGGGCTGAACCTCGCGCTAAGAATCGCGCCCTCATGGCCGATTAGAACAGCTTGAGCCGCATCCACGGGTTGCATGGCACTCTTGAGTAAGTCGAGCAAAGCCAAATTCTCGCTTCTTGCCCCCTGCGCTCGATGGAGCCATAAGAGGCCCTCATTTGGTGTCGCTCCCTCAAATAGGTGCTGCCTCCCGCGCTCGAAGTAAGTACCCACAATTTGTTGGTGAACGCGTTCCTTACCCTCCCGCGACTGTTGCCGCTCCATCGCAATATATGTGGCAGCAACTGTCAGCAGACTCATCATGACTATTGCCACGATGACCACTCTCCAGACTCGCTCCTTCTTTTGACGGCTCTCCGCGGCTGTCAAAAACGAATCCAGCAGCGGCCCGAACTCATCGGGTTTCCGCTTATGGTAGTCCCGCAAGGAGTCAAGCCTCGGAGAGCGCCAGAGCGTGCCGTCGTTTCTCCCGTCCTTGTGCCAGAGCTTCGCATCCTCCATCGCCCGGTGATGCAGGCCCCAATCACTACGCCTCTCGTCGATCCACGTTTGCAGATCGGTCCAGACATCCAACAGAGCTTCGTGAGCGAACTCGGCTACCGTCTCTTGCCCATCCTGGTCGAGCGTCACCAGCCTCGCTTGCTCATCGGCAAATTTACTGAGGACAGCGTGGACTGCGCTCGTAGTCACTCCGCGACCACGCAACTCAGAGAGAGGAGCACGGCAGCGAGTGTTGCGAGTCCCATTACTAAACGCAACGAGCCCGACCAGGGCTCGCCGAGCGATGTCCTTCTCTACCGGATCAGTCAGGGAATTGTAAATACTCTGCGCTCTGTCGGCCAGCGAGCCACCAACGCCGCCGATCTCGCCCAACTTCGCTGCAGGTGCCTGGCCTGCTAAGATTCCCTCCCAAACCGACGACAGCGCGAACTCAAGGTGCGGGAGCGCTCCCTCGCTGTCTTGAGCCTGGCTCAACAATAGTTCAATGGTTGCCTCATCGAGCGGTTTGCCGACCAGCCTTGCGGGCTCAGCAATCGCCTGGCGCAGTTCCTGTCTATTCATACCATAAACCATTACCTCTTGCTCGGAGAGCAGGCGACACAGCTCATGATGATGCTCATTTATGTCCTGCGTGAAGTCGATGCGCAGCGTGATGACTACAAAAAATCGCCGGCCTGGATCGCGAGCATACGTCAGTAATCGTTCGACAAATAAATCCTGCTTAGTCCTGTCAGTGCAGCGCGTGTAGACCTCCTCAAACTGATCGATCAGCATTATTATTGGGCCGCTGCTGGGATATCGATGGCTAGTCAGAAGCGCGGAATCCAAGTCACTCAACGGCTCCGCACCGGGCCTGAGCACCACGGTGCGCCAAGGTTGTGGCGCGGAGAGAGGCCGCTGCTGCAGCGATGCGAGTAGCCCCGCACGGGCTAGTGAGGACTTACCAACGCCTGAAGGCCCCAAGATCGCCAAGAACTTTGTCGCGTCGGGAGCATCCCAAAGAGCCTGACATTTCTGCCGGAGTCTTTCAGTTATGTGGCTTCGACCAAAGAAGAATCGGTGACGCTCAATGTCAAAGGCACTCAACCATTGATAGGGACGAAACACGAACGGGCGAGTGGCGTCGCCGTCTTCGGATCGCGCATAAAGCTGCAGGCTGGCCCAGTCAATCTCGGTGACATCCTCAGCCAAGTCCCTTCGCACTGATAGCAGTGCCGATTCCAGCGTATTCAAGTCGACCAGAAGCTCATGATATAGGGTTTTTGTGAGTCGTTCTGCCCCCGTGACAGATAGCGGATAGCGCGATGCCACGACTGACGCAATACCTGCACGATGCAGTTCTTGGGCGAAGCTTCCAAGAACATTTCCGGGTTTTCCGACATCAGCACTGTTGCATACTGACAGCACAACTAGCCGAACCATGCTGGTGTAGTGCGATAAAAGACCTTGTAGTTGCCCAGCATCAATCATCACATCCGGTTCGCCTGCCGTGCCACTGTCAAACTTCAACCCAAACGCCTCCCCAACCCTGCAACCATGGGCCAACAGATGAACCACGGCAATAGGCTTATTGTCCCTTCTCGCCGAGTCCAGGGCCGTGCGAAGGCTCCCCATTGAGACACCACTCAAGACATCTCGGTCCCGATCAAAATTCAGGACTCCGGCTGCACACGCGGTTTCGATGCTACGCAACTGAGAAGCGGCGGGTACCTCCCCTCCTGCAGCTGACCAGGCGAAAAGGATACGTCCCATGCCATGACGGGGAACTGGTTGCTCGGAATGCGTGCTCGTCCCAGGCCATTCAAAGCGAAGGAGGACTCCCGGCATGGCCCCGACATGCTGCCCGGTGGCCTTGGATGTGAGCAATTCCCAGGGGAGCGCATAGAGCTCCGCCGCGGCGGAGCGTATCGTAAGCAGAACTAGGCGCTGCTCCCGACTTGCATCGAAGATTTTTTGGGCAATGCTCTCCCATCCCAGCGGTTCGAGGAAGGACTGGAGTTCCATGCCCACTTCTCGCAGCAATAACGAATTACGTTGTGGACTCCGGAGCGCCTCCAGCCTTTCTATCAGACCTTCGTCCCAAGACAGCCACGAGCACTGATAGCCTCCGCTTTCCGTCCGAAGTCGATACTCCTGGGTGCTGAACTGAAATTTGAAAGGATCGCTTGGGTTGGCGACACGGGAAAACTCAAGCTCAACTTTCAGTGGCACACCAGACATCAACCATCTTGATTATCTCATTTTTCGAGAATAGAGTGAAGCCGAATTTAACTGCTGCTCCCGGTGGGGGCATGCCCTGTAAGCCTGGATGAGCGGCACCGGAGTCTGCCGCTCGGTCCAGGGCGCCCAGATCGATGACGCACTGTCAAAAAGTCGCACGACTATCTTAACCGCAGCATCAGTTCGTCGGAAGAATTCTGCGCCCTAGTTCCCCACCGCCCTCAGTCCCAAGCTCGCCAGCAGCGCGGCTCCCTCCGCAATGGGCGCATCCGGTCCCCAGCATCTCCCGCCCGTGCGCAGCAGTGCCTCCCGCAGCAGTCGGCACGTCGCACAATCACAGATCGCAAGACACGCAGGATTCCCTTCGTCAGGCAGCGTGGTGTGGACAATTCCGTTGGCTTCATCCCGCGCGAGCAGACAGATCACGCAGTGACATACAGAAGCACACGCAGCCAGCTCGGCCAGCTCCGGTAGACCGAGGCGGAGTCGCGCCAAGATTTCGTCGCGATGGTCTTTCACCCACTCCTGGATCAAGAGTGCTGGCGGAATCGGGGACTCTGTTGGTAGTCGCAAGTCCTTCGCGGTCAGCACGATGACGTGGTCACTGGGGGAGCGGGGCTGCTGTGCGGCCTGTAGGAAGGCGGCGATTCTAGCGCGCCGCTCCTCGTCCGATAACTCCGGTGCAATCTTCTCAAGCTGCGCGAGGAGGCCCGCGTAGGCTGCTTCGGAATCGACATGCTCGGAGTGATTGTTCTTGGTCATGCATCTTTCTGGAGTGAGTGCTTGATCAGGATGCGGAGGTCCGCGCGGCGACGTTTTGCAAACGCTGCGATCTCTCTGCCCCCGACCTGACGAACGACAGCGTCGATCACGGCATCGATCTCTATGTAGTCTTCTGCGGACTCTGCGTGAGATCTCTTGGGACTCCTAAGTCCGAGCACTCGCGTCACCAGCTCCGCGATTGGTGCGAGTAGATGCGCGGTCTGGAATCCGAGCGATTCCCTTCTGGCAATGAAGCGCTCGGAGTGACCATCTCCCATCATCCCATCGAGATGAGTCAGCTCGTGGCAGGCCAGACTGAACAGGTAGTACGCGATCGAGAGGGGCCGATCTTTGTGTGCGAGCGCCACGCCGCGCAGCGTGTTGGGATGAATGTAGACCACCAGGCGAGGAGGCCGATCCCGTCCGCTGCCCTCTGATGCTGCCATTGCCGCGACGTTGTCATCCAAAATGAAGCCGGGCGCGAAACTCCGTTTGATCCGAGCTTCGGCAGCGACCAGACGGAGCGTGGCATCCCAAATGACCAGGTATGGGAGCCAGCGCGACCACTCCTTTCGGAATCGCCGCGCCTTGGCCCGATCATAGGATTTCTTGCTGATTCTCAGTCCGGCGAGATGCCCAAACGGATTCGTCTGTCTGGGTTCTTTGGGAAGGAGCTGCGCGAGGGGAGCGAGCTGGGCCTCAAGGACTCCCGCTTGCAGCAAACCTCCAGCACCGGGCATGAGTGAATCACTCGCCGCCGTGGAAGAAGCTGTGTACACGGCTGCGACCAAGACAGACTGATCCTCATCACGAACGCTGCCGGTCTGAGCGGTTCGCTCCAGAGCCTCCTCGACATGGACACCCAGCGCACCAGTCTGCGCAAGCAGAACTTTGACAGTCTCTACTGCCCCCGCGAGAGGACCACCCACGAGCGCGGCAGCGGTGAAGCGCTCCAGATCTGCCGGCAGAGTCGTTTGAGAGTCATCCGAGTGCTGGCGACTCCCAATCGGAGCCAGAGAGCTTGGCTCCACAGCATGAATCGCGGGTCTGCTGCGATAGTAGTCCGCCACTCCTGATGCAGCCGCTCGAAGTGCTCCGAGTAGTGCAGGGTCTGCGAGCGCTTCGCGGGTGGGGTCATCCTCGCTGCCGTGAACCTCATCGTCCTCCGGTAGAAAGATCTCGTAGTCTGCATTGTCACCGACGCTCTCGTTTTCCCGCTCGACCTCTGCAATCAAGTCATGGAGCGCGTAGCTGGCTCGACCTTGCAAACGATCCCGCGCAGCGGTCAGCGGATAGCCCATGCTCCCCGGTCGTGTCGTCGTCCGCAGATCGACCACCACATCCGCAGGCAGCTTCGCCCCGCTCGGCTGCGCGAACTGGTACAGACCCCCAAGCCGAACGTAGAACGCACCTCCTGCTTGACCGGGTGGCCGCCGAAAGGCGCGTGCGATGGCCGTGTTTCCGCTCCCCCACTCTCCACCTTGGCTGATGGGAGTGCCTCCTCGGCGACTGAACAGAGGCTTTACCAGCTCGCCATTGAGAGTCAGTCGCAGATCGGGAAGATCGTTTGCCGCCAGGACCAGACGCAGCCGATCGAGCACCGGCTCCGAGCGCTCGCGCTCATAGACCCACCACAGCAGATAGCTCTTCGGAAGATCGTAGACCCGAATCAGGGAGCCCTGCCGAGGTGCCACCCCGTAGACGGAGACCTCCTGGCCAGCTCCCAGCGAGACCGCGTGATTGTCTCGGCTGAAGAGTTCCCATCGAAACGACTCGGACACACCCAAGATCACCGCCTTCGCGATCCCAAACCCACCCGCAGCTTGATCAGAGTCTGTCGCTTCGCTCTTGCCGGAGTCCCCAAGCGAAAGGAACTTCGTCAGGATGGTCTCTGCGTCCATTCCGATCCCATTGTCAGCAAACGACAGAGTGCGAGAGGACTCCTCCCAAATCACATCAAAGCGGCCCTCCTTGGGGCCAATCTGCTTCGTCCGAATCGCCGCACGGATCGCATCCACAGCGTTCTGAAGCGCCTCCCGAGTCGCAATCCCCGGCAGATCTCCGCTGGC
>Ga0154020_10002530_pt1 | contig 22271 bp, 15 predicted proteins | sample Klosneuvirus_201_FD_109709 | JGI IMG/M metagenome (GOLD analysis project Ga0154020, IMG submission 109709) | Active sludge microbial communities from wastewater, Klosterneuburg, Austria - Klosneuvirus_20160825_MG | ecosystem: Engineered > WWTP > Aerobic digester > Activated sludge | place...
ACAGCAAGGTTTTTAATCCATTGACGTGGACGTAGGAGTCTTAAATAATTACGAGCTGTCTTTTTCATTACGCATCAATAAATGGAGAAAAAGTAGACCTCCTCCAGCTAGTGCGACAAGTAATAACAAAGCAAATGGCTTACTTTCACTGTGAACAGTTAGAGCAATTGTGCCCACTATAGCAGAGATTACCCAATAAAACAATGCAATTTGCCGCTGTGTATAACCAAGACGAAGAAGAAGGTGATGAAGATGCTTTTTATCTCCCCAAAATGGTGATCGACCTTCGAGTATTCTCCTAAAGATAGTAAAAACTGCATCAACTGTTGGTACACCCATAACTAAAATTGCTGTCGCTAATTTTGCACTTGAAAAAATAGAAACGACTGCCAATAACAAGTATAAACTGGTTGCACCGTATCCAGGGAAAATTCTCGCAGGATAATAATTAAATAGTAAGAATCCTAGCGCTGCACCAGCTATTATAAATGATAATCGTGCGTCGATAATACTTGTTGCATCAAGAAATGGAAACCTCATGCTTAAAATACCAATGACAAGCGCAGAGATTGCAACAATCCCAGGCATTTGTCCGTCAACTCCTTTACTCCAATTAAGCATCGTCATAACCCATACTATCCACAAGCCTGCAACTACATCGCCTAAATCTATGGAAAGGAAGGGAAATGTTATTTGACTAAAATTAATAATTCCGCCAAAAGGATTTGTAATAAATGGAACAGTGACTCCTGCTCCTACAATAATAACTGCACAGATAATATTTGTGATAAAGCGAAGATACGGGGAGACATCTTTAGATATAGCATTAAATTTATCATCAATGACGCCTACGACAAGAGTTAATAATGCTGAGAAGAAAATAGCGCCTGTAATGGGCGTAAGAGGAATAAAAATGAGACTAGCTAGAATGATGCCACCCAAAAGTGGAATACCTCCACCTCGTGGAATTATTTTCGTATGGAGAATAGCCGGGTGTTTATGTTTTTGAGGGTCATCGACTAGTCCCGCTCGCTTAATAAGGGGAAGAAGGACAAATGTTAAGAGGACAGTAAAAATAAATGCAAAAAGCAGAGGTGGTAATAGTGTCTCAAGTATCATAATTAGAGTATAAGTTGAATTGTTCTAAATACAAAAAAAAGCGTAAGAATCGATATCAGAAATCCTGTTACATTAAGCATTCTTGCAGCAATAGGCATTTTTTCATAGATGTAACGTGTTGCAAATGCATTGAGTATCACGATTCCAATCGAAACACAAATTGGAATAAAAAGTCCTAATTTTCCAATAAGCCTGTCAGTTCCCCAAGGAAGTTGATTAAAGAGAGGAATAAGAGGAGGTAAATTGCGATAAAAAAGGCCTGCTAAAAGTAGGCAGATGAGAAGTAAACTTAATGAAATCAGTATACTAAACCAAATTGTTCTGTCACTTGAAAGAAATTTAATCAATCCGTTCATAAATTGTGGCGTTTTGTATACGCAGTACTTGGCTGTAATTATACATCGAATAAGGATAGTTCGATACATCATCCATTATGACTATAAATTGAGGTGGGTTCTTTATGAGAGCAATTTCTGTCTCTTTCTCGTATGACGGTATTCCACTAATATGGTAAGCCACTGTAAATCGTCCTGGTGGTAATGTTCCTGTTTGTGGATATATTTGAGCAGTGTTTCCCCAGATAAAAAGTGAAGGTGATGCCTTTTTGTGAGAATTTATATAGTTAACGATCTCACTATCACGAACAGTTTTTTTATCAAAAAATGAATTATAATCATTGATTGATTTTCTACTACTAACAAAATCAACGAAATTTTTGTAATAATTCATTGTTCCTTTTACACTCCAATGGTCAAAGTATTTAATGGTAGTGAAAGAGATTATAAGTATTAACCCCAAGTAAGGAATAAGAGCTGTCTTTCTTTTACTAAAAAGCTGGCCAATAAGAAGCGAAAACGACGGAACAAGTACTAATAAATAATGAGTATAAGGGCGCTGGGAGAAAAAGCAGTTAAATAGAGAAAATCCTGTCCAAAGAATGATAAACAGAGTAGTAGAAGAGATTTTTTGTCTTTTGATAAAAAGCGTCAATATAAAAAGGGAAAGTAAAAAAATTTTTGAAATAAGAAGTCCTTGGGGAATAATGAAAGTATTTTTATAACCGACATATCCTACTGTGCTCTGAAATACTGCATGGAAATATTCACCAACGCCTCCAACTAAAAGAAAATAAAAAATACTCAGAAGAAAAGGGGTTATAAAACAAACAGCAAAAAGAGCAAATTGTCGCCAGAATTTCTTACCATATGAAATTATTGTTTTCAGAGTAAGTCTCCCTTCAAAAGTGGTTATAATCAGAAAACAAAAAAAGGCCGCAAAATCAAATATTGCTACGATTTTATAAAGAAAAGCAATTCCCAAAAGAACACCAGCAATTGCTAAAGACTTGGTATTAATTAATTTAGTATGGGGTAAGTGAGTAGTGATGCTATAGATCAAAAAACCTGCAAGAATGATAGGTAATAACATGAAATTCTCAGCGTTAGCAATATTTCCTTCAAAGGCTGGAACTCCAAAAAGAATAACAAAGACTCCAGCTGCTACTCCAGCTGCAAGCCTACTCACAAATATTTTTTTTGCGAGCAAATAAAAAATAGCGACTGTTACTAGTGCAATAAGTAGAGCTAGGGAACGAACTAAAAATTGATTACTGTGAACAAGAGAGTATGTAATGTAGAGAAGAGGTGGTTTGTTGTCCCATATTTCGGTATAGAGAATACGACCTTTCGTTAAACTCAATCCAATAGTCTCATAAATACCTTCATCTCCGTACCAGTATGGTTCAAATAATGAGGGTAAGCGAAGGAGAAAGAAAGAAAATAAGAGTCCAATTGCCATCCAAGATTCGTGAGAACGTTCTAATTGGCGGATCAACTTTTTCATGCTTTATCTGTCACTTTATATTCCATCCTTTTCCCAAACATTAGCAGAGTATGTGAAATAAGAGCCGGAAGTGCAGATAAGAAAAATCCAACAATTGGCATTAGGATAAATTCAAAAGGAAAAAATATTTTGCGACGAAGGGGAAGAGGTGTATTCTCAGGACGGTTTTTATAATCGATGAACATGAGCGCAAAGATACATACAATAGTTGAGGTGAGTATTGTACCTGCCACTTGGGGTAGAATAAAGCCAAGTTCCGTACGAGAAAATACTGGATTGATAAATGGCATAATATTTGCAGCAATAGTTACGATAAACCAGTTAACCGGCCAGAGGAAATGATCCAAAACAACGTGGTAAACCATAACTGTCTTCCTTACAAATGGAACATTCGGAACTGTAAACCACCAGGTAAGAAAAAGTGGATCATCTGATACACCCCAAGACCAGCGACGTTCTTGGTGATATTTATTTTTAAGACTATTGATGTATCCATGTGAGAAAGCTGCGTCCATCGAGGTCTTGAGGAAAATTGGCTCTGTCCAGACTTGACCTCTCATTTTGAAAAAGGCTTTAAAAAAGACTCGATAATCCTCCGGTATTACATCTACATCCCAAAACCCAATATCACGTAACAATTTAAACGATAATGAATAGGTTGATTGAGTGATGAGACGATCCCCTTGTACAAGCATTGAAGTTCTCCACAGACTACCAAAGAAAGAAAGAATTCGAATCGGTGCTGGAACTTGCCAAATATTGTTGTAAAAGACAGTCGCTGACTGCCAAAATTTGTTATAGCGCATAGGATCAATTAAGAATTTATAAGTAAGGCAAGCAAAAAATTGTTTATCAAAAATAGAGTCGACATCTACACTTGAGATGGTTGTATATTCTATATCTAATTTTCCTGCAACAATTAGTTTTTGATATGCTTCTTTTCCTGCATGTGCTTCATTGGATGATTTTCCTTTAATTTCCCCCGGAGCATCTACATGGTAGGTGGCAAAAAAATCACCAAAAACACCTTTAAACTCTTTTACGAGTGCTGCGACTTTTTCAGGAGCTTCTTTTTCACGTTCTTCCATAGCTAAGACAATGTGAAGTTGTGAAAGAGGTAGGGTTTGTCTCTGCAGCGCCTCAATGGTAGTTTTCATCTTGGTGATACTCTCTTTGTAACTAAGAAGAATAAGAACGTGGTGAACTTTTTTAAATTCAGATTGAGCTTCTGCTTTTTCTAGCCAATTTTGTTTTTCTGCTTGTTTTATTTTTTTAGCACCTCTATAGGCGTTGATGACTAGGGAATAGGATTTATAAAACCAATACATGTCAAAAAAGAGGATAAAATAGGCAAGAAGTGTGGGAGCAAGCAGGGAACCCCAAATAGGCGAAAGAATAACCGTCCAAGACATAAATCCAGGAAGGATTTCAAGAAGACGCTTGGTCTTTATAGGATAGCGAGTAAAAACTTTTAGAAAAAAAGGTGTCATAGTTATTTGAGGCGAGTAAATATAGTATAAACGTTTTGTGTCGTTTGTTCCACAATTTGCTCAAAGGATACTTTTTTCACTTCAGCGATAAATTTACCTACTAAGATTACATATTCTGGCATATTTCTTTTTCCTCGATGGGGAATCGGTGATAGATACGGGCTATCTGTCTCAGTAACAATTCGATTTAAAGGGGTAAGTTCGATTAAATCTTTGAGCTCAACTGTCTCTTTAGGGGCTAGTCCGGGATACGTACTATTACCATCAAATCCTATAAAAAACCCGAGGTTAAGTGCTTCTTTTAGAACTTCTTTACTTCCAGCAAAACAATGAAACATCCCTGGAGTTGGCATAAGCAAATGTTGCCGCTCTTTTAACATAGTGATAACATCTTCTCCTGCCAACCGGTTATGGATCTGGAGAGGAAGTTGGAGTTTGTGGGCAAGATCAATCTGGGCTGCAAAAACTTCTTTTTGTAGCTCTGGATCAACTATTCCGTTAGATTTATAACTAAAGTAATCAAGACCTATCTCCCCAATTCCCACAACTTTATCATGCTTTGCAATTTTTTCTAATTCTTCAATCCAGTTTTCTCCGAGTTCAAGCTTATCGGCATGATGAGGGTGTACGCCAACAATGGCATAAAGTTCCTTATATTCTTTGGCTAAATCTACAGCCCACTGCGACGAGTCATGCTTGGTTCCGGTATTGATAATACGCGTCACACCCTTTTCAAGTGCACTTTTTATGACAGTATCATAATCATCCTTGAACGAATGAAAGTTAAGGTGACAGTGAACATCAATCATAGGTTAAGCTATTCTTGGAAAGAGAGGGGTTGAACTTTTTATTTCTCCCGAATATTGTTTTAAGATTTTTTCAGATGTAGCTGGAAGAAAGGGTTGGAGGTTGTGAGCAATAGTTACGATTCGCTGACAGAGATCTAGGATGACTTTCTCTGCTTCTTCTCTTTCTAGTTCCCATGGTTTTGTCCTATTTACCTCCTGATCTGCTTCCGTAATAAGACTCCAAATAACACCTAGTGCTTCATTAAATTTGCCGGTATCAAGGCCAGCTTTTACCTTTTCATCTAGATCGAGAATCTCAGTTGTTGGAGTTAGTTGATGTTTTTCAGCAAGTTTGGCCACACGGGCAACGAGATTGCCCAGACCATTGGCAAGATCTGAGTTATAGACTTCTTTTAATTTTTCTTCCGAAAAGTCACCGTCTTGGAAAGGAGAGATTTTAGCAAGGCAAAAATAGCGAAGGGCATCAGTACCATATGTTTTAATAATATCGAGTGGATTAACAACGTTACCAAGAGTTTTGGACATTTTTTGTCCATTCACAGTAAAGTATTCATGGACAAAAAGTTTTTTAGGCAATTTTAATCCAGCTGAGAGAAGAATTGCCGGCCAGTAGACCGCATGAAATCGTATAATTCCTTTTCCTATCACATGAAGATCTGCCGGCCACCATTTATTGTAGTTTTCTTCATCTGTAGCAAATCCAATACCTGATTGATAAATATTAAGCGCATCAAACCAGACGTAAATTCTCTGATTAGGATCATTAGGAACGGGTACTCCCCAATTCTTGGCTCTTTCATTACTTCGAGAAATACTAAAATCCTGAAGTCCGGATTTGATAAAAGAGGTAATCTCATTTTTTCTAAATTCGGGAACTATTTCATATTCTCCGGATTCGATTAATGCCAGGAGTTGGTCTTGGTACTTGGAGAGTTTAAAAAAATAATTTTCTTCTTCAATCTCTTCTAGCTGTTTACCAGGATGTTCTGGACATTCTCCATTTTCATTTAACTCACTAGGAGATTTGAATTCTTCACAACCTACACAATAAAGACCGTTGTATGCTTTTTTATAAATATCGCCATTTTTTTCACACAGTTCCCAGAGTTTTTGGCTAGCTATTTTATGGTTTTCACTACTACCTTTTTGAAAGATATCAAATTGTACATTAAGGTGTTCTGCTAATTCCTCAAAGTAAGTAGCATTTTCATCTATAAAATCTTGAATAGACTTGCCTGCTTTTTCGGCTGCCTGAACGTTTTTTATCGCATTTTCATCTGAGCCACAAAGAAATAACACGTCTTTACCTAGAAGCTTTTGATAACGAGCGATAGTATCTGCTTGTAAAAATTCTAATGCATGTCCAATGTGAGGGCGGGCGTTAACATAAGGTATGGCACTAGTTAAATAAAATTTATTCATGGTCTATTCCCAGCCTAAGTTTACTTTTTAGCGGGCATACGGATTGTAGCAGAGGGATTAGCCTCAATCAACTTATTTTACTCTCAGTCTGTTCATACAGATTGTCTGTTACTAAAGAAAAGCTCGAGAGTAAGAAAAATTCCCAGTAAAATAAATAGAAAGATCGGATGAGTTAAGCCATTAAGTCTGAAGACCAGATAAAGAAGTACAAAAAAACTTAAAAGAATACCATGTTTAGAACTCTTAAGGAAAAAGGTAGGAAGGGAAAAGAATAAAAGAAGCAAAGGAACTAAAAAAAGAACAATAGGTGAAAGCGAGAAAAATCCAAGTTGTATTTTCCCGGAAGGAGGTAGGAAGAAAATGATAAGAATGGTTGCAATAAGAGAAAGAGCTGCAGTAAGAAGATAAAGTAAAGATTTTTTTCTCCGACGCATATTTTAAGCATAGTTACTTTTTTTCACTCTTACAATACTATAAATATCGAGGTTTGCTTCTCATAGAGATAAGGATCAATACTCTGTAAAAAGATGTATTGACAAAAAATAGCACTCTTGCTATGATAGTGCTAATCCTGCCAAAGGAGCATATGCATAACTTAACGCAGAGGCAGATTGAGATCCTTAAAGCAATTATTGAGGAGTACATTAACACTGCTGATCCTGTAGGTTCAGAGACGCTCGAGAAAAAATATAATCTCAGTGCCTCTCCTGCCACCATTCGTAATGAAATGGTTCGTCTTTCAGATTTTGGATATCTGAAGAAACCTCATTCTTCTGCTGGTCGTGTTCCAACACCTCAGGGAATGAAGTTCTACGTAACCCAATTGATGAAGGAAAAGGAACTCTCAACAGTTGAGGAAGTAGCATTAAAAGAAGGTGTTTGGGACTATCGAGAGAAAATGCAACGCTTTCTTAAAGAAGCAACTCGCTCTTTAGCAAACAAAACAGGTGCATTAGCAATCGCTACAACAAGTGAAGGAGAAGTTTTTATTTCTGGATACTCCAATATTTTAGAAATGCCTGAATTCTATGATATTGATATCACAAAAGCGCTTCTTGCAACACTTGATGAGGATGAATATTTCTTCGATCTCTGTCGACGGATGAGTACAGATGGAGAAGAGATTCATATCCTTATGGGCGATGATCTGGGACAGCGATTAGGTGGGCCGTATAGTTTTGTTTATACCCACTACGAAACGCCAATGCATGGATCAGGAGATATCGGAGTTATCGGACCTGTACGGCTTAATTATACGTTGGTAGTACCGACTGTAAGATATTTTGGAGTTTTAATTGAATCGATTGCCAAAGGGTGGTAATACATTTATGAATACAAAAAAAGTTACAGAAGAAGATATTTTAGAGGATCAGGAAGATGAAATTGAAAGTCCTAAAGGAGATGATAGTGCTAAAGTTTGGGAAAGTAAGTATTATCGCGCCTTAGCAGATTATCAGAATCTTGAAAAAAGGGTACGAGACGAGAGAGGGGAAAATATTAAAGCAAGTAATCGCGATTTGCTCTTGAGATTTTTACCAATTTTAGATACATTAGAACTTGCTCAAAAACACGAAGAAAATAGTACATTAAAAGTAGTCATAGATCAGTTCTTAGCAACACTCAAATCAGATGGAGTAACTAAGATCTCGACTTTGGGGGAAATATACGATCCTATGATGATGGAAGTTGTTACAACAAATAAGGGAAAAGAAGGAGTTGTTATACAAGAGGTACGCACTGGCTACTTGTTGCATGATAAACTCTTAAGACCGGCACAAGTAATAGTCGGAGCAGATATAAAGGAGAATAAATAATTATGGGAAAAATAATTGGAATTGATTTAGGTACAACAAATTCATGTGTAGCTGTAATGGAAGGTGGATCACCTAAAGTGATTCATTCAGCTGAAGGACGTAATGTTATTCCTTCGGTTGTTGATCCAAAGACGCACGTTGTTGGGGATGTAGCAAAACGTCAGTTAGTCCTCAAGCCAAAAGAAACTGTCTTTTCAGTAAAACGTCTCATGGGTAAAAAATTCCACGATGAATCTGTTCAGCGTGATATGAAATGGCTTCCTTATACTGTGAAAGCAGGACGGGATGATATGGCTGTGGTGGAGGTAGATGGAAAGACCTATACACCTCAGGAAGTATCAGCAATGATTCTTCAGAAAATTAAGGCTGATGCTGAAGCATATCTTGGTGACAAAGTAACGGAAGCAGTTATTACAGTTCCAGCTTATTTTGATGATAGTCAGCGTCAGGCTACAAAGCAGGCGGGCGAAATTGCTGGACTTGATGTAAAACGTGTTATTAATGAACCGACTGCTGCAGCACTTGCTTATGGTCTTGATAAGAAAAATGCTCACACAATCGCAGTTTATGACCTTGGTGGTGGAACTTTTGACATTTCAATTCTTGAACTCGGAGATGGTGTTTATGAAGTAAAATCTACTAATGGGGATACACACCTTGGTGGAGATGATTTTGACCAAGTGATTATTGATTATCTTGCTGATGAGTTCAAAAAAGAAAATAGTGTTGATTTACGTAAAGATCCTCAAGCGCTTCAGCGCTTAAAAGAATCAGCAGAAAAAGCTAAGATTGAGCTTTCAACTTCTCAAGAGGCTCAAATTAACCAGCCATTTATTACCCAAGGCTCTAATGGACCTCTTCATTTAACTCTCACATTAACTCGGGCAAAGCTTGAACAGCTTGTCGATCCTCTTGTACAAAAGACATTGACTCCTGTTGAAAAGGCTCTCAAAGATGCGTCGATGACCGCAAAAGATATCGATGAAGTCGTACTTGTTGGTGGAATGACTCGTATGCCAAAAATTGTTGAAACTGTCACAAAGTTCTTTGGCAAGGAGCCTAATAAATCTGTTAATCCTGATGAAGTGGTGGCAATTGGTGCAGCTGTCCAGGGCGGAGTACTTTCAGGCGATGTAAAAGACGTTCTGTTATTAGATGTAACACCACTCACACTTGGTATTGAGACCATGGGTGGAGTTTCAACACCTTTAATTAATAGAAATACAACAATTCCTACTTCTAAGTCTCAGGTGTTCTCAACAGCTGCAGACAACCAAACACAAGTAGAGATTAATGTTCTTCAAGGAGAGCGTCCAATGGCTACTGATAATAAGTCACTCGGTCGATTTGTCTTGGATGGAATTCCACCAGCTCCTCGTGGAATGCCTCAAGTTGAGGTAACTTTCGATATTGATGCTAGTGGTCTTCTCAATGTTAAAGCAAAAGATAAAGCATCCGGCAAGGAGCAGAGTATTAAAATTACCGGTAGTACCGGGCTTTCAAAAGAGGAAGTTGAGCGAATGACTAAAGAAGCTGAGATTCATGCTCAGGAAGATGAAGAGAAAAAAGCTCAGGTTGAAGTACGTAATCAAGCAGATTCTCTCATCTTTACAGCAGAGAAGTCTCTAAAAGATGCAGGAGATAAAGTTCCAAGTGAAGTAAAGACAGAAGTTGAAGAGAAGATAAAAGCTCTGAAAGATATCTTAGATTCGGGAACTAAAGAAGAAATTGAGAGTAAAACCAAAGAATTATCAGATGTGTTAATGAAAATTGGTGAAGCAATGAATGCGCAAAGCACATCTTCTGACTCAAATCCTGAAACAGCTGAATCTCCAGAGGAGAAAAAAGATTCAGAGGAACCTGTTGAGGGAGAAGTTGTCGATGAGGGAAAATAAGTTAGAAAGTTATAGTAACCTTCCACTTCCACTTGGCGGAGTAAAAGATAGTTTATCTCCTAAGCCTCAAGTCTCGTTATCAGTCCCAGTTGAAAAACTTCCAGTACCATCAGAAAAAATAAGTGAAATACCAGTTATTCCCGGATTCCTTTCATCTCAAGAGACTCAGAAGTTATCAGGTCTTGAGAAGGAATTTGAGAGATTAGATAATGCCGGATCTGTGCCTACATTAAGTGTTGCTAACGAGATTGCCGAGTTATCTGGAAAGCAATCAGGTTATTCTCTCCCAGAACAAAGATTTGCTCCAGGTAGTGTTAGGATGAATCTTCCCGCTATTGGTATAACTGAAACTGGACACCCTGTATATCCTTGGATTTCAGGTGAAAAAGGAAGGGAGCTAAGAGATGAAGGGGTTTTAATGAAGGAGCCTGAATGGCATAAAAAAATGGCAAAAAAAAATAAGAAAATCAGAACAAAAAACGCAGTATAGTTATCTCCAGAAGAATAAATATGATTAAAATTTGAACCTCGATTAGTCGAGGTTTTTCTGTACACTGGGTATATGGCCGAAAAAGAGACTTTTGGGAAAGGGTTTGAAAATGGCTCTTTTGGTGACCTCCATGTACACACAAATTACAGTGAATCAGCTTTGGCATGTGATGGTACTGCTGCTCCTGAAAGATTAGTGGATCTGGCAGAAGAAGGTGGGCATAGTTTTATCGCAATTACTGATCATGATACGATTGCTTCTAGTGTAAGAGGTAAGGAATATGCGTTAAAGCAAGGATATAAGGTCGAAGTAATCGTCGGAGCTGAAATTTCAACTACTCAAGGTCATATCTTAGCTCTTAATTTGCAGGAAAACATTCCATTTTGGTCAGAACCACCAGATACTGTGCGAGAAATTCATAGCCAAGGAGGTCTGGCAATTTCTGCTCATCCGTTTTATTCCCTTACCTCGTCTCTTAAGGAGGCGGGGCTTAATGAGGTTGCATACCATAATGATCCTGAAATCTACTGGGATGGAATGGAGGTATTTAATGCAGGTGCGAATGATTTCCGCTTTTATGAATGGGTAAGGCATTTTACAGATGGGAATAGGGTTGCGAGAAAATTCTATACCAATCATGAATCTGAAAATTTGTATGGTGCAGCAATTGGAGGTTCTGATACCCATACTTCAAGAATTGGTAGGGCACTTACTATTATTCCACCAGAAATGGATATTTATACTGCAATAAAAGCGAATAAGACCGGGGTGATAATTACTGATCTTAAGGAAAATTATTCACCAAAAATAATGTATCAAATAGATAAGAAAGGCAAAGACCTAAATAAATCAAGGCATCAAGTTCCAGCCGATCTTAAAGTCTTCCCTAACCCTTGGCCACGCCTGGCAGTTTGAAGTGTTAATTGCTATAATAAGTGACTATGGCAAATACTGATTACTATTCTCTATTAGGTGTGTCTAAATCTTCAACTGCTGATGAGATAAAAAAGTCTTATCGTAAATTAGCACTTAAGTATCATCCAGATCATAACAAAACAAAAGAAGGAGAGGAAAAATTTAAGGAAATAACAAAGGCATATGAAGTCCTCTCGGATGCTCAAAAGCGTCAGACATATGATCAGTACGGAGCTGCAGCTTTCGAACAGGGTGGAACAGGTTCGGGTGGGCCTTTCTCAGGACAAGGTAACCCATTTGGCGGTGGCGGACAGTACACGTACACATCTAATGGGCAGGGATTTGATTTTGGTGGGTTCTCAGATCCATTTGAAATTTTTGAGCAATTTTTTGGCGGAGCATCTCCCTTTGGGGGACGTTCTCGTCGAGCAACATATTCTCTCTCATTAACATTTACAGAAGCAGTCAATGGTGTTGAAAAAGATGTAATGATTGATGGAAAGAAACAAAAAATTAAAGTTCCTGCAGGAGTAGATAGTGGGACAAGAATGCGGTTTGATGCATATGATGTAATCTTTGATGTTGCATCTGATAGAAGGTTTCAGAGAGAAGGCTCAGATGTTATTACGGAGGAAGAAATTTCTTTTCCTCAAGCTGTTATAGGCAGTGATCTTAAAGTTGAGACTGTGGAAGGCCCTGTAACGATCAAAATTCCAGCAGGTACGCAGCCTGAGACACTTATTAGATTACGAGGAAAAGGAATTCAGCGATTACGAAGCAATGGCAAAGGTGATCACTATGTGAAGATTAAAGTAACTATCCCTAAAACGATCACACGAAAACAAAAAGAACTTCTCGAGGAATTTGAGTCTGAAAGTTCTTCAAAGAAGAAGTGGTTTTAATTCTATTATTTAGCTGAGTTCGTTAATTCTCCATTTGTCTTTTTACTGATTACTCCATATACTTTTATTAGTAGTAAAGCCGTCTGACGGTTTTTCGTACTATGAAAAAGATGCCTGCCCGCATTTATACACTATTGAGACTAATTTTTGCTGCTTTAATCGTGGGTTTTCTCGTTACGATTAGTTCTTCATTTACCTATGCAGCCGCTCCACCTTGTCCTCCGGATAAAGCCATTACTGAAGTTGGTTGTCTCCCGACTGATCCTATTGCCTTTGTATCAAGTTTTTATGTGATCGGTTTAAGTCTTATTGGTGGAGTTGCATTACTTTTTATCATAATTGGGGCTTACGTTATCCTCACTTCACGAGGAAATCCGAATCAAGTAAATGTTGGCAAAAGCTACATTTTTTACGCAATTTTGGGATTACTCCTTGCTATCTTTGGGTATCTTTTTATTGAGGTTGGACTTGTCGATATTTTGCATATACCTGGATTTAGCCATTAATTAAATGTAATGAAAAAAAATATATTTTCACTATTTCTTACGCTTATATTCTTTGTTGGTTGTTTTTTTTCAACTGCCCATGCTCAAACAAGTCCTACTCCTACCCCAACACCAGCTACCGTTCCAGTAACGGTAGGAACACAGCAGTTACCTTCTGAGGGAGCTTGGATTATAGATCCCGAGGTAACAACCGTCGGTAAAAATGCTTCACGATCAGGGATGCTTTTAGACTGGACATTAAAAGATTACAAATGGTCCTCTGATACAAGTTATACTAATAATCCACTTACACCATTTTGGTTGATTATCCAAAGGATTGTTTACTCCCTTTTCCTTTTTGTCATTCTTGTTACTGCCTTCCTTCTTATTATCACCAGAGGAAAAAGTCTTTCAGCAAAAAGATTTCTACCCAGATTTCTTTTAGTCGTCCTTCTTGTTACGTTTTCTTTTTCTCTAGTTCAATTTCTTTATCAAATAATTGATATATTTCAAGGTTTTTTCCTCAAAAATCCTAAAGGGGATATTATTTCCTCTCGAGATCTTTTGTTTATCGGCTTTGATTACCGTACCTTTCAAGGATTAAGAGTTTTTGGAGAATCGTACAATGAGTCAGCTTTTATTTCACTTCTTCTCGTTAAATTAACTTCTTTTACCTATTATGTTATGGCAATACTGTTGATCTTTAGAAAGATAATTTTATGGTTTTTGATAATTATTTCTCCAGTTTTTCCAATACTACTCTTATTCTATCCTTTAAGGAATACAGCCAAAATTTGGATTGGTGAATTTTTCCGTTGGCTATTGTATGCTCCATTATTTGCTATTTTGCTTTCAGGATTAGTTAGACTGTGGAATTCAGGATTACCACTTTTCTTCAGTTCAGCTGGAGTGGGTAATGAGAGTAGTTCTATTTATCCGACATCAGTAAACATTCTTCTTGGAGGGCCAGGGCAACATATAGGTATTAATAATAGTGTTAATCTCCCTGATACCTTTGCTCTCTATCTTGTAGCTCTACTTATGCTGTGGGCTGTTATTATCTTGCCGTTTATTCTGCTGCAAGTATTTTTGGATTATATGATGGCATTTAACAACCGTGATAATCCATTTATGAAGCAAATCTTTACTATGCTTAATAACAGACCCAACAATCCTGCAGTACCCCCGACACCTTCCCCAGTTGGTGCAGGGTTAGCTCGTAATTTGCCTTTTGCAAGAAGGTTCTCAATTCCTAATACGACAGGTCTGGCTCGTGAAATTCCTAAAGGGGCATCTCAAGCTGTATCTCGTCCAATTAGTATCCAAAGAAGTAATCAGACCGAGATATCAAAATTGACTAACCTTTCGATTCCTACGATGAGAGATATTGCACGTTTTGAGACAACTAAGCTTTCCCATGATGTTAGGACACAGCAAGAGATAGAGAGAACACGACAAAGCCTCATAAATATCGCAAATCCAGCTTCTGTATCATCTGTGACTGAAAGAGAGCGAGTTAAAATGATCCATGATCGTTTGGTTACTGAAGTTCAAAAGGGTAGTCAAGTCGCAACGAATATTTTAAATGCTGCAAATACGTATAATTCTTATTCCTCTTCCTCTAATCAATCGTCTATCTCACAAGTTACAAAGCAGCTCATTGAGAATTTGTCTCATCCAACAACCATAATTTCTAAGAGAGACCAACAGAAAATTGTTGAGATCAGGCAAGAGTTAATTAAGGCATCTGATGCTGGCAACCAATTTGCTAAAACTGTTCTTAGTTCTGTAAATAACTATACAAACAATCAGGTTCAAAGTCTTCAAAAGATTCTGAATCAACTTGCTAGTCCTGAGAAAATAGTTAATATTAAGGAAAAAGAGACATTCACTACGCTTCGTGAAAAGATAAATTCAGCAAGTAAATCAGGTAACTCCCTAGCAACGCTTCTGAGCCAAACAATTGAGAATACCACGTCAACTGAACAGGTTAAAAAGATTCACCAGGATTTACTTAATGCTCAGGCACAAGGTGATCCACTTGCTACAGAGCTTCTAAAGACTGCATCTAGTACGGACACAACTTCTGAAAAAGATATGGAGAAGTTGTATACGACACTTAAGGAGGAAAGTGCTCACGGTAATCCATTAGCAACACTTCTTCTGAGAACATTATCCTCACAAGATAAATCTCAGACTGCATCTCTTTCAGCTACAGCTAAGCTAAAGTCAGGTATTCTTCCTCAAGTAAATCGTATCCAACAGGTATCTCTTGATGACTATGAGGCAGTTAAGAAAATGTGGACGGATAATTACAAAAATTTAGAGGTGCCAAATACTCAGCAAACTCGAAAACAATGGATTGACCAGGATATAGCAAGTATTCAGGAGACCATAAGTCTTCTTTCATCGGCAAATCCTCAAGATGTAGAAAAAGGCATGCAGCAAGTGTCAGATATTTTACCTTTTCTTTTGATTGGAGGCTTTTCTCAGACAGAGATTATTGCTTACCTGAAGGCGAAAATGGAAGCCGGAAAAGATGTACTTGAGAATACTACAGAGAAGGAAGAAGAGGAAGATACGCTTCAAAATGTAGAGTACGCAGCAAAGCAAGCCACAAGTCATTTAACAGCTTCAATTGAAATAAAAGGTGATGAAGCAAACACTAGCGTAACACCACATCCAGTTTATCAAGAAAGAGTTGTAGCTCAATCACAGGAGGGTACTTCCTCTAAAGTACAAAACAATAATTATCTTCAAACAAAGGAAGTTCAGCTAGATTCTCCCTCTTCTATTGTGTCTCAACTCAAGTTACCTCTCCCAACACTTCGTGATATAGCAAGCGTTGAGACTAATAAAGATGGGAAAACAGTCCAAGATCTTAAAAAACTGTTTATTCAACTTTCACGTCCTGAGACAGTAACTTCTCAAAGTGAACAGAAAAACCTTATAAAGATTAAGCAAACTCTTCAAGATCAGGCTCAAAAAGGAGATAGTACTGCCCAGATGATTGTAAGTGCCTTAGGCTTATCACAAACAGCAGGAGCAGTTGGTGAAAAACACGATTTTCTTATGATTCTTAAGACTATCCTTGATCCCTCTCTAGCTTCTGAGGATGATCAGACATTTTATCGTCAGGTACGGGATGAATTAGTCAAAGCCCGTCAGAATTCTGATATTGTGGCAATTCAGGTTATGAAGTTGGTGGATAAGATTTCTCAGAGTGAGACAGAGTCTATTGTGAAGCTTCTACAAAATCTCAATAATCCGGAGCAGATTAGTAATGAAAAAGAGCGAATGACCTTAACTGCTCTTAAAAAAGATCTTGAATCACAGAAAGCAACTAGCCAAACTGCCTCAAATGTTCTGGCAGCAGCTCAAGGCGTGATAACTCCAGTGAGTGCAAATAAAATTAGAGTTCAACTCCTTGAAAAAGCTTCGCAGAATGAACCATTAGCAACAAGTATTATGAAAGAATACATCACTCTTCCACAGCCTACAATTCAAGAGATAACGAATCTTTACCAGTCGATTCAGAAGTCATCCGCTGATCCATTTTCAAAGTTATTACTAAGACTTATTAATCAGCCCACAAAAAAGGGTACAACGGGTCTGAAAATAGAACGATTCCCAAGAGAAAATCGTATACAAAAGGTGAGTCTTGACGATTATGAAGAGGTCAAGCAAATGTTGTATGAGATGTATTTACGTGGAATTGTCCCACCGGATATGACGGGAAAAGAACAGTCACGTATTGACTGGATTACCGAAGAGAAGCGGCAAGTTGAAGAAGTTATTAATCTACTTTCATCAGATGATCTGAATAATGTGAAGTTAGGAATGAACAAAGTTAGTGAAATTCTTCCTTTCTTGCTCTTAGGAGGTTTTTCACAGAATGAAGTCCTTCAGTATCTTAAAGCCAAACAGGAAGCTGCAATAATGGCAATTCAGTCATTAAAAAATGGAGATGAAAAAGTCTTTATTGAAAAAAAAGTGGATACAATAACTCCTCAAACAATGGCTACTGAGAATGAAAAGCCGATTAAAGAAGAGTAAACATACTTGCTCTTTGAAGAAAAATACTATTAAATAGAACTATGCTTGGTAACCTGTTCAACCAACATAAAGAAGTTACATCTAGTAAGCTTCCAGAGGAGACGTCACATCCACAAAATGTGAATTCGTCGCAATCTGATGATGTTGCTACAACGTCACGGCTTGATCCTACTCTCCGCCAAAATCTTTCTGCCCTCTCACATTTAGATGCTCGGATGACGCAAGTTTTGCATCATGCTCAGGATGAAGCAAAAAAAGTACGTCATGAAAAAATTGAACCTGAGCAGCTTTTATTAGGACTTTTATATGATGAGCAAATTTTCAATCTCCTGGGTGGCTTTTCTGTAGATGCGTCAGCCTTGGCCAAGGAAATCCAAAGTAAGGAGGCTATCGGTACATTTGTAGGACAAGCGACGTTGAGCAATGCGAGTACTAGCCTTTTTGAGATCGCCTATCGTGATGTACAGGCTCGTGGAGTGACCTTTATTGCTCCTGAAGATATACTCGTTGCGATCTGTAATAGTTCAAATGAGATAGCTAAAGTTCTTAATGAAAAAGGAGTTACTAGTAAGCAGCTAGGAGACAAGCTTTCTAAATCGCCAACCTATACTACGGGTAAAAAGTCAGTTCTAGAAACATACGCTATTGATCTAACAGCAGAGGCAAAGGCGGGTAAGTTAGATCCTATTGCTGGTCGTGAGAGAGAATTAGATCGTCTCGTTCACGTTTTACTTCGACGTACAAAGAATAATCCAATTATTATCGGTGAAGCAGGAGTTGGTAAGACTGCTATTGTTGAAGGATTAGCAGAGGCAATAGTTGCTGGTCAAATGCCAGCGGAGTTGAAAGACAAGAGAATTTATCAAGTAGATTTGGCATCAATGGTGGCTGGTGCTTCACACAGAGGAGAGTTTGAGGAGAGGCTCAAGGGTGTTATCAATGAGACAATTGCAAGTGAAGGGAAAGTAATTCTTTTTATTGATGAAATTCATACTCTCATTGGGGCTGGCGACACAGACGGTGCACTCGACGCTTCAAATATAATTAAACCCCACTTAGCTCGTGGTCATATGCAGATAATTGGTACGACTACGACCGCTGAGTACCGTAAGTACTTTGAGAAAGATAAGGCTTTTGAAAGGCGTTTTCAGCCAATAATTTGTGATGAGCCCTCAGAAGAAGCAGCGGTTGAGATGTTAAAAGTTCTTCGCTCAAAGTATGAAAAATTCCACAGTGTCACTATTCCTGATGATACGCTTGTTGCTGCAGTAAAACTTTCCAAGAAATATATAGGTGAGAGATATTTACCAGACAAAGCAGTTGATCTTATTGATGAAGCTGCGGCGGATGTAAAGCTGGGTAGAATCGTACCTGCTAAAAGTGCATCAACAAAAGAGCAAAAGGAAAACAAAGATTTAGCTGATAACGGAATGTCGGAAGCAACACCTTCTACTCCACAGGCAACAGGTAATCAAGTAGTGAAATCAGATATTGAAAAGGTCGTTAGTAACTGGACAGGTATACCTATTACAAAATTAACCGAAGATGAGAGCCAGAAGTTATTAAAGCTTGAGGACAGAATTCATGATCGACTTATTGACCAGGAGGAAGCGGTTGCTGCTGTTGCAGAAGCTGTCAGACGTGGACGTATTGGTCTTGCACCAGCAAATAGGCCAATTGCATCATTTATTTTCTTAGGTCCAACTGGAGTAGGAAAAACAGAGCTAGCTAAGACCTTAGCAGAAATTCTTTTTGGCCGAGATGATGCTCTCATAAGACTAGATATGAGTGAGTATATGGAAAAGCATGAAGTAGCCAAGCTTATTGGTGCACCTCCTGGATATGTTGGTTATGAAGAGGGAGGGCAATTAACAGAGGCAGTACGAGCTAAGCCATACTCAATTGTTCTTTTAGATGAAGTCGAAAAGGCCCACCCAGATGTCTTTAATATTTTGTTGCAGTTACTTGAGGATGGACGTCTTACCGATAACAAAGGGAATACAATTTCTTTTAAGAATACAATTATCATTGCAACATCTAATATAGGAAGTGCCCTCATCCAACAACAGTTAATGGATAAAACTCAAACTGCAGATAGTGCTTCAAATGCTACTCAATCTCAAGATCAATTCAATAAGCAATTTGCTGAGTTATCAGGACTTGTCACAAATGAGCTTCGAAAATTTTTCCGACCAGAATTGCTTAATCGCTTTGATGATGTGGTTATCTTTAAGCCTCTTAGACGTCAGGATATGTCACAAATTGCTAAATTAGGTATTGCTAAGACAGCTAAACTTTTGGAGGAACAAGGATATCATATGCAGGCAACGGATAAAGCCTTAGCTGAGTTAGCTCAAGAGGGTTATGATCCTCTCTATGGCGCTAGACCTTTAAGAAGGCTCATTCAGACCTCAATTGAAAATCAAGTTGCTATGCTATTAATAGCAAAGGAGTTTGTTGCTGGGGACACTATTGTTATTGACTACGATCAGGAAAAAAGTGCATTCAGCTTCTCAAAAGGAAGTGGAACTCCTACAACGAAATCGGATGAGAGCGAAGCAAAAGAGACTGTTCCATCACCTGAGACACCTCCAAGCATGACTCCTCCTTCAACAAGTACGGGGGACGCACAAGCTATGCCAAGTGGGAATGAGGAAGCAGTGTCTGCAAGTGCACCACAATTTGCCACACCGGATTACAATCCACCATTTTTGAATTCTACTGATCACTCCAGTAACGGTGTGTCTACTCCAACGTCTACTGATACGGCTGCAAGCGCTTCAAACTAGGTCTATTAATTGAGTTTTACTCATTAACTTCCTATACTAGAATTGGATCAACTTATTACTATGTCTGCCTATTTTTTCTTACCGTTTTACTTTTTATCGTTTTGGTTTGGTGAAGCTCCAATTGGTATAATCCGCTCTTTCCTAGAAATTAATAAAGCTTTTTTTAGATTTTTTTCTATATCTCTTCTTTTAAGGACCTTTTTTCAACCAATTAAGAGTGAATACCGTAAAGGGTTGGTTGGATTTTCTATTGGGATGGGAATTGTTGTGAAGACGATCGTAATTTTAGTTTCTATCATTTTATTTATTCCTATTTTGTTCTTGGAGTTGTTACTTTTGGGAGGATTTTTAATTTTTCCTTTGGTAACGTTAGCATTACTCATTTGGTAACAGTATGGACTATCATTTTATAGCTTTTTATCGTCTCTATCATAATAATTTGATTCGACTTATTCGAGTGCTTATACCGGTAGGATTAGCAGTGGTGATTATTCTCGGCAATTTTTCTCATACTTCACCAACTTTCTACTTAGCACTATTTAATATCTTTGTAATGATAGAGATATTTTACCGCTACAAAATTAGTTATATTCAATCAAAAAAGAAGATACAGGATGTGGAAGATAAAGAAGCTCTTCATGTGATGACTTTCCAGGCTCTATCATCAATGCATGCATCATCAACGGCTTATGGTGTAGTTAAAGATCTTCTAAGGTATCCACAAGTTCATTTTTTCCTTGAGAGAGCAGCTATCTCTCCACAAGAAATAGTTAAAAGTGATTTAGGCAACGCTCTCCTTCCTCAAGAAGCCTACTCATTAGCAAAATCAATTAATGGAAAAAGGATTACTACAGTAGATATTTTGGCTGCATATTTGTTACTCAGTGAAGAAAAAACACAGTTACTTTTTCAAAAGAAATTAAAACCAAAGGACATATTGGCAATACTTCAGTGGGCAAGACTCATCTATTCACAAGAAGAAGAACATGAACGATTTCATATTGAAGGAAACGGGGGAGGTCTTGGGGAAAGTTTAGTCATAGGTTGGACTCCTGAGACTAAAAATTACACTCGAAATTTCACAAATAGTTTAACAGAGCGAGATGTCTCCATTGTTGGAAGAGAAAAGGAATATGAAGTAATTAAAGAAGTCCTCTCAAAATCTGAGAATAATAATCTTGTTTTGGTGGGTGAGGCGGGCGCAGGGAAGGAACAGCTAATTCAAAAATTAGCATTAGACAGCTATAGTGGCAGAATAAATGGAGAACTCGTCTCAAAAACAATTCTTGAATTAATGGTCGGGACGCTCTTAGCAGGTGCAACTACTCAGGGTGATTTGCAGGCACGAATTGAGGCAATTATTGCTGAAGTATCCCATGCACATAATATTATTATTTATATTCCTGACTTCCAAAATATGATTGGTGGTGGAACTTTTTCCCTTGATCTCTCAGGTGCATTAGCACCTTATCTTAAGAATGGAAAGATTCCAATCATTGCCAGCATGACTGATGGGGCGTATAAAACGTATCTTGAGCGAAGTTCTCTAAATCAATTATTTTCTCCGATAAAAATTGCTGAAGTTAATGAAGGCTTGGCACAGTTGATGGTGATGGAAAAAACTCAAGAAATGGAAAAGAAGTCGTCAGTTATTGTTACATATCTGGCATTGGTGGAAGCAGTTAGATATGCAGATCGTTACAGCCAGAGTATGGTCTTGCCGGGAAGTGCAATTGCACTTCTTTCAGATGCTATAAGCGGAGTTCAATTGATGGGTGCTCCCATCTATCCTAAATCAAAAAAACGATTATTAGAAGGAGACGCTGTTATTAGAGTCGTTGAGCAAAAAACAAAGATTGCACTTTCTGAGCCAACTCAGGAAGAGAAAAATCTGCTTCTTCATCTTGAGGATGTTTTGCATCAGCATATTATCGGTCAAGATGCAGCCGTTCATGTTCTGGGTGAGGCAATGCGAAGGTTACGGGTTGGTATTGAAGAGAGAAATCGGCCTATTTCATTTCTCTTTTTAGGACCAACTGGGGTTGGAAAGACCGAGACTGCTAAGACTCTCGCAAACACTTATTTTGGAGGAGAAGCGACAATGATCCGACTTGATATGAGTGAATACTCCGATGAAGCAGGGCAAAGAAGATTACTTGGCTCATTACCTGGACAGGGTGAAGAGCGAGGAGAACTTACTGAGCAGATAAGAGATCACCCTTACTCATTAATTCTTCTTGACG
>Ga0154020_10002531_pt1 | contig 22265 bp, 14 predicted proteins | sample Klosneuvirus_201_FD_109709 | JGI IMG/M metagenome (GOLD analysis project Ga0154020, IMG submission 109709) | Active sludge microbial communities from wastewater, Klosterneuburg, Austria - Klosneuvirus_20160825_MG | ecosystem: Engineered > WWTP > Aerobic digester > Activated sludge | place...
CAGCGTGGTGACGGTGACGGCGAGGGCGAGGGCGGCGGCGGCGTTGCGGCGCATGACCGGATCTACGTCGCGCCGGGGGCGCCCTTGCCAGGGCCGGCGGCGCTGGCGACGCGGGCGGCGGCGCGCGCGACCACCGCCAGCGCCGACGCGGCCATCTGCGCCGGCACCACCAGCGGATCGGCGCCGTCGGCCTGGGGCGTCAGCACCAGGTAGTCGGACGCGATGACGTCGCCGAAACCGCGGAAACGAAACGCGCGCAGTTCGGCGACCACGCCAGCGTGGCTGACCTCGAGGCGCGGCTCGTCGGCGGTCGGCGGCGGCGGCGACAGGCCCAGCTCGAAGGCGCGGCCATAGCGGTTGAAGGTCGCGAACAGGGCGTTGGGCGGCACCCGGACCAATTCCGCGGCTACTGCCGCGGAATTGTCCGTCTCCGGTCCGGCTTCCGCAGTGGCCTCACGGGTCTCACCCAGCCACAGATCGCCAGCGCGCTGCTCCAGCCAGACCTCGATGACGCCGGCGGGCTCCCGGCGGGTCGCGATCACCATTTTCGCCACTGCCACGGCTCGCAGAGTAACCTCGATCACACCAGGGGGCCATATGAGCGAGAGCGAGATCGGCCGCGCCGACGTGCGCACCATCCGCAGCGGGTTGGAGGGACGCAAGCTGAACCTGGACGCCGCCATCGGGCGGCTCGCCGAGCTGGCGCATGGCGGCGGCACCCGAGCGGTGCGTGTCGGGGCCTACCGCGCGCTGGGCGAGATCGCGGGGCGTGCGCACGACGCCACCTGGGAGCACGCCGAGAAGGCGGCCTGGGTGCTGCTGGCGTGCACCGGCCACGTCGATGCGCCGGCGGAGCGCCGGGGCCTGCTGCTGGCGATGGGGCGCGCGTTTCGCAATGTGTGGCTGATGCCGTTCGTGCACAGCCGGCTCGATGACGAGGAGTCCGTGATGGCGACCGCGATCGCGGCCGCCGGGGGGCTCGGCTTCGCGGGGCTGGAGGAGGCGCTGGCGTCGCGCTTCCTCAACCCGGAGGCGTCGCCGGCGCTGCGCCTGGCGGCCATCCAGGCGCTCGGCCACATGGGCGCCTCGAGCGCGGCGGGGCGGCTGGTGCCCTTCATCCACGAGAGCGCGGCGGCGCCGCAGGAGGCCGCGGCGGCGCTCGGCGCGCTGACCGAGATCCGATCGCCGGTCGGCGTCGAGGCCGCGGTCGCGGTGCTGGAGCGCGATCCCGAGCGCGAGGTCCTGCTGGCGGGGATCCGCTACCTGGCCGAGATGGGCCGCGTCGAGGTCATCCCGCACCTGCGCCGGCTGGCGCGCGAGGACGACGCCGAGCTGCGCCTGGAGGCGGGGCTGGCGTCGCGCGCGTTCAAGGCCGAGCAGGCGCGCGATCCCGGCGAGCGCATCCTGATCGCGCTGACCGAGCGCGACCGCATGGTGCGCGCGGTGCTGGCGCGCCGCCTGCGCGGGCTGCCGGTGGCCGAGGTGCTCGAGCAGGCCGAGATGCTGCTCAGTGACGACCCCGCCGGCGTGGTGCAGATCCTCGGCGAGGTGCGCACCCCCGAGGTGTCGCGCTTCCTGCTGGCGCTGTCGGCGCGCAGCGACCTCGACGATCTGGTGCGCGCGCGGGCGCTGTCGGCGGTCGAGGCCGACGAGCCCTGGGAGCGCGACGCCCTGGCCGCGATCATCGCCGACCCGGCGCGCGGCGAGCGGGTGCGCGCGGCGGCGGCGCAGACCATGGGTGCCTTCGCCGGGCTGCCCGAGCTGTTCGCCAAGCTGGGGCCGCTGACAGCCGATCCGTCGCCGCTGATCCGCGGCGCCTTCCTGTGGGCGCTGCAGCTGGCAGCGCACCCCACCCGCATGAGCCCCGACGAGCGCAAGCGCTGCGAGGAGGCCATGTCACGCGGCCTCGCCGACCCCGACATCGCGGTGCGCCGGCGCGCCGCCTATGTCGTCGGCAACCTCGGCCTCGGCGCGCTGGCGCCGCAGCTGATCGCGATGGCCAAGCAGGAGACCGAGCGGCCCGAGCTGCGCGTGGCCGCCTTCGTCGGCCTGACCGAGCTCGGGCAGCCCGCGGTGTTCACCGATCTGCTGGCGCTGCTGCGCCGCGAGGAGCAGCCCGACGCGGTGGCCGCGGCCAGCCGGGCCGTGGCGGCCACCGTGCTGGCGGCGCGCGCGGCGACCGCGCGTGGCGAGAGCGCGCCCAAGCTGGAGTTCGATCACCTGGCCGGCAAGCTGGCCGCGATGCTGAAGGCCGACGACGCCGTGGTGCGCGGCGCGGCGGTGCGGCTGGCGGGCCTGGCCGGCGGCGCGGTGCCGCCCGCGGTGCTGCTGCCGCTGATGGAGGATGGCAACGCGCGCGTGCGCGAACAGGCCATCACCGCGCTGGGCCGGCTGGGCGCGACCGAGGCCGAGGCGCCGCTGCTGGCGGCGCTGGAGGATCCCGATCCGGGCGTGCACGAGCGCGCCGCCGAGGCGCTGCTGTCGCTGCCCGGGCGCAAGGTGCTCGACAAGCTGCTGGCCTGGGTCTCGGGTGAAGGTGACGCCGAGGCGCGCCAGGCGGTGGCGGCGCGCATCACGGTGCCGGCGGCGGAGCGCGAGGCGGTGCTGCCGCTGGTCAGCGCGGCGCTGGAGCGGCTCGAGGTCACCGACCCGACCTATGAAGCGCTGATCGAGCTCAAGCTGAAGCTGCTGGAGAGCGCGCCGCGCGGCGCCGGCGCTGGGGCCGGTGCGGGCGCGACCGCCGCGCAGACCAGCGTCAACGTCGACGCCGCCATCATCGCGCTGTTCCCGACCTACGCCCAGCTCGGCAAGGTGCGCGGCTTCGAGCCGCTGGGGCGCAGCCTGCGCACCGCCGAGGCGCTGTATCACACCGCCACCGGCCTGGCCGACGCCGATCTGTCGCCGCCCATCGTGCTGTGGATGAAGACCCTGGAGGGCTACACCCACGCCTGGCTGTCGGGCAAGATGCTGAACCTGCAGAAGGACCCGATGTCGCTGTACGCCTATGTCGATGGCGTGCTCGGCGACGCCTGGCCGACCTACCAGCGCTTCATCCACGATCGCTGGAGCGACAACGTCGACATGGGCAAGACCCGCGTCGAGCTGCCGCTGCGCTCGGTGCCCAACGCGCTGCGTGACTACCAGGAGCGCCGCCCGCGCCGCCTCGACTCGCCGCTGTCGGTGACCGACTGGGCGCGCATCATGCTGTTCTTCGCCGTCGATCACCCCGCCGGCGTGCGCAACCTGTTCAAGGTCGCGGGCAAGAACGCCGACACCGTGGTGCGCCTGTGCCACCGCCTGCACACCCTGGCCGCGGTGCGCAACGTCGTCACCCACCGCGCCGCCGCCGGCAGCGCCACGCTGGAGGCGTTCCGCAAGGCCTACTACCAGGCCTTCGAGGACCTGACCAAACTCGCGGGCTGAACCCGCGAGTTTGTCCGGATCCGGATCCGTGCTCGTGCTCGTGCTCGTGCTGTCACGCCCAGCGTTGCCTTTCACAACCCCGGCTCCTCCAGTCGCCCCTGCCCTCCTCCACGATCCCGCGTAGTTACTCCAAGGCACGCCGCTCGCAATGGCTGCCCTCGCCATGTCCCCCCGCCTGCTCTCGATGTCCGCCCTTTTCATGATCAGCGCCGCTGCCGCCGGCTGCAGCTTCGACCCCAGCGCCCCGGGGGACGCCGTGCCCGCCGACGCGCCCTCGATCGCCGACGGCAAGGCTGACGGCGGCGACCGCGCCGACCGCGCCTGCCAGGTCGTGCTCGACAACCTGCGCCACCCCGGTGGCCCCGACGGCGTGGTGACGCGCGACGGCCGCGCCTGGTGGGTCTTCGATGGCCTGGTGCGCGCCCCCGGCGCGCCCGCCGGTGCGACCGTGCACGTCCTCTATGGCAGCGGCTCGAGCTGGTGGTCGGTCGCCGCGCAGCCCGACGTCGCCGGCTACCGCTTTCGCCTCGAGCAGAACACCATCGCCGACGGCCTCAGCGCCGGCGCCCTGTCGCGCAGCCAGCTGCGCGTCATCCCGTACCTCGCGGTCGCCGGCGGCCGCGTCTTCGATCACAACCGCGTCCCCGGCGACCTCGACACCTACCTGGTCTCGGCCGCCACCGCCTGGGGCGTCCCCGCCGACGCAGCCAGCTGCCCCGCGCGCGCCGCCACCCTGCGCTTCACCGGCGACTTCCGCGTCGAGCAGCGCGGCGCCCTGACCCCGGGCGGCAGCCTCACCATCGAGTACGCCGCCGATCGGCTGACCACCTGCCGCGGCACCCACAACGGTTTCCCGGCCTGGGACCTGCGCGCCTACGTGCGCTTCGTCGACGGCACCCAGACCGACGGCACGCTGCGCGCCTTCGTCAGCGACATGGGCCGCCCGACCACCGCGTTCACGCCAGTGGCCTTCACCACCAGCATCCCGAACCAGCCCGGCCTGGCCCAGATCTGGTTCGCATCGACCGGCATCGGCTGCGCCGGCTACGACTCCGACTTCGGCAACAACTACCGCTTCGACGTGGTGACCCCGCCCGCGGCGCCGGCGTGGGCCGGCGATCTCGGCGGCTCCTTCAACCGCGCCTGCGAGCACACGACCATCGCGGCCGATCAGAACGTCGACAGCTATGTCATGGAGCGCGCCTGCATGTTCATTGACGCCGACGTCTACGTGCCCGGACTGACCGACGGCGCGGCGCAGCGTCCCGGCCATGTCGTCGCCGAGGCGCTGTGGGCGCTCGACGGCGCGGCGCCGCGCAGCCTCGGGCTCGCCTTCGTGGGCCGCGTCGGCAACAACTACCGCTACCGCTTCGACGTCCCGCGCGAGGAGCTGCGTCGCCTGCCCTGGCAGCGCGCGAGCTACCGGCTGCGCTTCAGCACCAACCCGGGCGACGCCGCCGGCTGGCTCGACGGTGGTGCCGGCACGTTGACGCGCAGCTTCTGAGAGCACCGCGGCGCTGGCACCATGAGCCAGCACGTTCAAGCCGCCCGGTTCAAATCCTCGACCGCGTCCAACTCTTGAGCAGCGCCGCTGCGCTGCGTCGTCGTCAATTCGCTCGGCTCCGGTCGGACCACTTCCTGCACTGGTTTGTGACTCATGACAAACCGGCGGCGACTCACCCTGGTGTCCGTGGTTGTCTCACTCGCGGCCCTGTGCAGCCTGGCCGCACCAGCCCGCGCCTGGTACCAGTACGGCACGGCGAGCTACAGCTATGCCTACGCGCCGACGTTCCAGGCCGCGGTCTCGGACTGCGACGACTGCATCACCACGGTGGCGCTGCCGTTCGCGTTCCCCTACTACGGCAAGTCGTACTCGACGGTGACCATCTCGTCGAACGGCGTCATGCGCCTGGGCAGCTACAGCGACGGCGCGTCGATGTTCTACAATCCGCAGCTCGGCTATGACGGCAACGGGTCCTACAACTACCCGCTGATCGCGCCGCTGTGGGACGACTGGGACACCCTCAAGGGCGGCTCCATCTACGCCGGTCGCTCGGGCACCACCGGCCCCTTCGTGGTCGAGTGGTACGGCGTGCAGCACCATGCCCAGACCACCGGCGCGGGCTACACCTTCGAGGCCAAGCTGTTCCCTGACGGCGGCATCGAGTTCCACTACATGTCGGTCGACAACGGGCAGGCGTTCGATCGCGGCGCCAACGCCACCGTGGGCTACCAGGAAGGCGGCACCACCGTGGGTCTCGGCCACAGCTACAACGCGCCCTCGGTGTGGAGCTCGAGCGCGCTGCGCTGGAACCACCCGGGCAGGGTCGGCTTCTACGCCAAGGTGCAGGACGGCGTGCGCCCGACCCCGCTGCCGCGCGGCAGCCTCAACCTGACCATGAGCTATGTGTGCATCCGCGGCCTCGGCTTCACCAGCGGCTCGGTCGGTCTGACCACCGGCACGCACTGGTCGGCGTCGACCATGAACACCACCTCGTCGAGCTGCCAGTACGGCGACACCATGAGCGCGGGGGTCAGCTTCGGCGGCGCCACCGACGGCTATGACGTCGTCACGCTGCCGTTCGGGTCGGTGCGCAGCGTGACCTCGGGGCTGTACTTCTTCCAGTTCAGGCAGGACTTCACGCCCAAGCCGGACGTGGCGCCGCGCTGGGACTATGTGTGGAACGTCGCTGGCGGCACCGTCAACGTGAAGTCCAAGCTCGACTACTGGACCAGCGGGCCGCTCGACAAGCCCATCCTCATCATCACCGGGTTCGACCCGCTCAACGAGGACTCGACCGCCAGCTACCTGGCCTTGATGACCGGCCTGGTGCGCCCGCTGATGGCCGAGGGCTTCGACGTCGGCATCGGCAAGTTCGCCTACGGCAACCTCAACCTGACCTGGTTCCGCGACGAGACCGGGCGCTGGATCAACGACGCCTACGCGCGCTCGGGCAACCACAAGGTGCAGGTCGCTGGCGTCAGCATGGGCGGGATCGTGCTGCGCCACACCCTGGCCACCAACTACTTCGGGTCGGCCAACAACGTGTCGGCCTGGTACTCGGTCGACTCGCCGCAGAAGGGCGCCAACCTGGGCCGCGGCAACATCGGCGTCCAGAACCTGGTGCTGTGCAACAAGGCGTCGTCGGATCCGGCCTACAAGAAGCTGTTCTCGGCGCCCTCGGCCGACATGAACATGCGCTGGGTGACCAGCTGCTCGTGCGATGACGAGCCCGAGAACTCGCGCTGCAGCAGCACCGCGGCCAACCACGACGCCTATTACAACAGCGTGGGCTGGCCCTCGAGCAGCATCCCGCGCTACGCGGTCGCCTTCGGTGACGGCACCGGGACCTGGACCGCGGTCGGCAGCGGCAAGATGTACGACTTCTACTATGGCGGCACCTGCAGCGACGACGGCGACTGGAACGGTGGCTCGCGCGACATCATGGCGGGGTCGAAGTACCTCGACGCCGCGCAGGTCAACAGCTCGAAGGACCACTGGTGGTGCGGCAACAGCGGCGTGCGCCTGGTCTGGGAGCCGGCCTTCATCAACGTCGACTCGGCGCTGGCTGGTGTGACCACGCCCGAGTACGACGCCGAGGGCACCAGCGCCCCGAACTACAGCGTCTCGGTGACGCGCTGGAACGGCTGGTACGCCAACGACTGGAACGAGTACCACAAGGTGGTGAGCGCGGGGATCATCAACCAGATCATGGCCTGGGCCCGGATCTACCAGTGACACGCAGCGCTATCGCGACGTCGTGAGCGCAGGCATCATGATGGTGGCCCGACTGTGGGCGTGCCCCAGGCAGTGACCTCCACACGAGCACAGCGACGGTTGGCGATCGGGCTGGCGCTGGCGGGCGCCGTGGCCGCCGCGGCGGCGTACGCGCTGTGGCCGCGGCAGGGCGCGCCCGGCAAGCGGCGGGCGCGGGCGCCGTCAGCGGGGGTGCGGGTGGCGGCGGGCGACACCCTGGCGGTGACGGTGCGTGCGATGCCACGCGACGTCGCCATCGGTGGCGAGATCGTGGTCGCGGCCGAGGTGCTGCGCGGCCGCGGGCGGCCCGGCAAGCTGACGCTGAGCTGGCGCAGCAACGCCGGGCGCTTCGCCGACGACAGCGCGACCACCACGACCTGGCGCGCGCCGGCCCAGCCGGGTGACTACACCGTCGGGGTGTTGGCGCGCGACGACGCCGGCGAGCAGCGCGGCAGCGTGCGCGTCTCGGTGGTGCTGCCGATGGCCAAGGGCGACCTGCCCGAGGCGCTGCGCGCCGCGCTGGCGCTGGGTGGGCCGCCACCGCCGCCCGATTTCGGCGAGCGCGAGCAGCAGCTGCGCGCGGTGGGCGCCCGGCGCGACACCCTGGATGACCGGCAGCGCGCACAGATCGCCATGGAGCAGCTCGGGCAGCTGCTGCTCGACGCCGGGCGCTACGAGGACGCGCTGGCGGTGTGGCGCGAGCTGACCGCGACCATGCTGCCGACCGATCCGCTGTGGCGGCGCTATCGCGAGCGCCTCGGCACCGCCGCATTCTTTCTGGGGCTGGAGAGCGAGGCCATCGCGGCGTTCCAGGATGCCGGGGACTACGCCAGCGGGATGTCGGGCTACTACCTGGGCGACATGCTGTCGCGACGCGGCCAGGTCGACGAGGCCATCGGGGCCTATGCGCTGGCGTCGCGCGGCGAGCGGCGCTTCGCCGACCCGGTGCTGCGCCTGGCCCAGCTGGAGCTCGACCGCGGTCACACCGAGGCGGCCATCGCCGCACTGATCGAGCACGCGCCCTTGCTGGGCCGCACGCGGATCCTGGAGCGGCTGGAGAGCGAGCCGGCGCTGGCGCCGCTGGCCATCGCGCTGGAGCACAGCGGGCGCAGCGGCGAGCTGGTCGAGGCCCAGACCATCCCGGTGGTCGCGGAGACGCCGCAGGTCATCGGTGACGGCCCGGTCAGCGTGCGCGAGGCGACCGGACCGTGAGCGCGCGCGGCGGAAGCGCTGGCGGGGGCGGTCCTGGTGGGGCCAGCGGCGGCCGCTTCTGGCTGGCGGCGGGCGCGGCCGTGCTGGTGCTGGGCCTGGTGCTGCTCGGCTGGGCGGTGCGCGAGCGCGGCCGCAAGCAGCGCGCGGCGGCGGCCGCGGAGCAGGCCCAGAGCGAGGCGGCCAGCGGCGGCGGGCGAGGCGATCGCATCGAGACCCGACCGGTCGGCGGACCGCTGCCGGGGCCGAGCGAGGCGCCCGCCGGGCCGGGTGGCGCGGTGGCGGCGCCTGCGCTGGTGCCCGGCGGCGGCACGCTCGATCCCGGCTCGCGCCCCGCCGAGCCTGCACCGGCGACCCCCGGGGCCGTCCTGGTACCGCCAGCTGGACCTGGCGGCACCCCGCTGGCGCCGCCCAGCGCGCCCAGCGGGCCGGGCGACCCTGGCGGCGCGGTCAGCCCGAGCGCACCCAACGCGCCGCCAGCGGCGATGCCGCCCGCCGAGGACCGCGCCAGCCGCGTCCGCCTGACCCTGGCCCTGCGTGATCAGCTCGCCGAGCTGTCGCGGCTGCAGGCCAGCGGCGACGACAAGCTGGCCGGCGCCCTCGACGAGACCCGCGCGCAACTGGCCGAGATGGAGAGCTGGGCCCGGCAGCAGGCGGTCAGCGGCGCCGAGTGGGCCGCCGCACGCAGCGAGCTGGAGCGCCTGCGCAAGCAGCCGGTGGAGCCGCCGCGCCGGCCGTGAGGCGGAGACGGAGACGAGACGGAGACGGAGACGGAATAGCCTCCTCGAAGCTTCGCTTCGAGGGGGCTACAGGACGATGGCCCAGCTCTGCAGGGTGCCGACGTCCTGCGCCTCCGAGTCGACCACCTTCAGCGTCCAGCGGCCCTGCGCGGTGAGGCCCTTCCAGGCCTCGCTGGTCAGGCGCAGCGACAGGTCGTCAGCGCCGCCGCCGGCCTGCTGGTGCAGGGTCACCGTCTTGCCGGCGTGGGTCAGCGTCACCGTGAGGTCGCCGATGTACGAGTGCGCGATGTCGACCTCGATCTTCACGCTGTCGGCCTTCTTGCTGGTGGTTGGCACCGACAGATCCTGCGACACGCCCGCGCTCGAGGCGTCGGGGATGCTGGCGCCGCGCTTGATCTCGAAGCGCGTGGCACCCGCGGGGGGCGTCACCGGGCCGGTGCCGCCGCCGCTGCCCGGCTTCCACTTGTTGTCGCGCACGCCGCTGGCGCCGTAGATCTCGGGGTTCTCGTGGTCGGTGCCGGCGCGGGCGCGGGCGCGCGCCTCGGCGTGGTCGTTCATGTACTTGATCATGTTGTTCCACGAGTACGCGGCGGCGCTGGTGCCCGCCTTGACCGCGGCGGCGCCCTTGAAGATGTTGTCGTACAGGATGGCCGCGGTCTCCTCGCTGCCGGTGATGCCGGGCTCGGTGTTGTTGACCACGTCGACCATGGCGTAGCCCTTGGGATCGGCGTCGCTGGCGCGGTTCCGGAAGATCTGCTTGGTGTAGTAGGCGTACGACCAGCACGCGTCCATGAACATGATCTGGTACTTGTCGGCCGGGTAGTTGGCCTTGTCGTCGAGCACCGTCAGCGAGCCGTAGAAGGCGTGGCCGTTGTAGTAGACGATCTCGCTCTCGCGGATGACCTTCTGGAACTCCAGATTCGACTGCTCGCGCGGCACGTGGTCGGCGAAGCTGACCGGGGTCAGCATCTTGACGGTCACGGTGAGGCCACCCGGGTAGACCTTCTTCAGGGCGTGGCCCTTGTTCTCGGGGTAGCTCTCGCTGACGCTGAAGCCGAGGCGCTGGAAGCTGCGCGTCAGGGTGTTGAACGAGCGGAAGCCCCAGTCACTGGGCGACAGCTCGCCGTGCTCGATCTGGCCGAAGATGACGCCCATCTCGATCTTGCCGTCGGCGACCAGGCGGTCGTACTCGGGGTACGCGATGGGCGCGTCGAGCGACGACTCGATCACCATCTTGCCGGTGGTCACGAAGTCGGCCGACAGCGGGCAGCCCTCACGCGCGGGGTCGAAGTAGAAGAACATGTTGTGCGCCCCGACGTCGGCGGCGGGGGGCGGCTGGTGGGTGTCGGGGTCGGTGGCGCAGGCGGCGCCGACGCGCTCGTACAGGCCGCCGGGCACCAGGGGCAGCTTGGCCTCGATGGTCTGGCCGACGAAGTCCTGCGGGCGCTTGCCGGCGGCTTCGAGCTCCTTGAACTTGATCAGCGACTCGACCTTGACCGCGTAGGTCAGCTCGAGGCCGCTGTCGATGACGTCGATCTTGGTGAAGGCCGGGGTGCCGCCCTCGAGGTTGAGGTCGAGCTTGGCGGCCTTGAGGGTGTTGCGCGAGTACTTGATCTGCTCGGTCACCTGCGAGGTGACGTCGCGGTGCTCCCAGGAGTCGGGGCTGGCCATCAGCGCGGCGGCCAGCGTCTCCAGCTCGGGGCGGGTCTTGCCGGTCAGGATGACGCGGACCTTGCCCGAGAAGGTCGACTCCAGCTCGGCGGCGCGCGACCCGATGTAGCCGGTGTCGCTCTTGCCGCCGACATAGTTCTCGAACGACGGGATGTCGAGGTCGTCGCCAGGCTGGTACTCGCTGGCGCAACCGCCGCCCAGGAGAGACCCACCGCCGAGCACCATCAGCATCGGAGCCAACCGGCCCCACGACCACTTCCGACTTGCCAAAGGCATGACGATCCTCCGTGTGCGCCCCCCTAGTCCAAGAGGCGTGCCAGAGGTCGGACCACGCGATTTCGGGGCGTTGCCCGGGAAGCTGGTGGGGTTTGCCGATGACGTCGCCGGCTAATCGGCTGGCCACACGCTCACGAGCGGGTGGGGTCGCGACCCGGGATGTAGCTGCGCGCGAAGCGGCCTGGCTTGCGCACGCCCTGGGCGCGCAGCGCGGCGAAGGCGGCGCTGTCGGTGCTCGTGCTCGTGCTCGTGCTCGTGCTCGTGCTCGTGCTCGTGCTCGGCCCTGCGCGCAGCTCGGCCGCGCGCAGCCGCGCGCAGGCCGACCACAGCCGCATCTCGACGCCGTCGAACTGCGCGGCCGTCTCGGTCAGGATGGCCGCGGCGCCCACGGCGTCGCCGGCCAGCTCGGCGGCGCTGGCCTCGAGCACCCGCCCCATGGGCTTGCCGCAGGCGACGTCCTCGCGCTGCAGGCGTCGCGCGTCGGCCAGCGCGGCCTCGACCAGGCCCGCCTCGGCGCCCGGCTGGCTGGCCGCCGCCAGGCGCACGCGCGCGCGCACCTGCAGCATCTGCATGCGGATGAACTGCACGCGCAGGAGCAGCGAGTCCTCCACGAAAGGCCAGTGGCTGTTGAGGCGCGCCAGCGCGCTGCTGTGGTCGCCGGCATAGAGGTCGGTGATCAGCATGGCCCACAGATCGAAGCAGTGCTGGATCTGGAAGTCGTGGTGCGTCCACGCCTTCATGGCGCGACGCGAGACCTCGCGCGCCTGCTCGGGATCGTCGGCGGCCAGCATGATGATGGCGGGGTGGCCGACGCTCAGCGTGGTCTGCGCATAGTGGTCGCCGCGCGCGACGGCCTCGCGCAGCAGCACCGGCTGGCGCCGCGCCGCCTCGCCGAGTTCGCCGAGGTGGATCAGCGCCCACAGCGCGAACTGCTGCGCGGTCGCGATCTCGAAGCCGGCGCCCAGACACTGCTCGCGAAACACCGCCTCGGCCTGCTCGCACAGGGTGCGCGCCTCGGACCAGCGCTGGCGCAGGAAGGCCGAGACCCCGCTCATCAGCGTGACGAAGGCCGCGCCATGGGAGCCATCGCGCGCCTCGGCACCGGTCTCGACCAGCTTGCGCGCCTCGGCCAGCAGCCGCTCGATGCGCGGACCCGCCGACGGCCCGGCGCTGGCGGCATAGCCGGCCTCCAGCGCGAACGAGCGCGCGATCCGCGTCGCCTCACCGGCGTCCAGCGCCAGCAGGTGGTGCAGCGCCTGGAAGCTGGCGCCGCGCATGAAGTCGACCTGGCCCAGGCCCAGCGCGATGGTCCAGCAGGTGTCGACCGCGCGCAGCTCGTCGGCCGACAGGGCGCTGGGCGCGCGCAGCCGGTAGCCCAGGCCGCGCAGCCGGATGCGCGCACGGCGCCACAGGAACCAGGCCAGCTCGCGCCGCGGCGTCGCCGGCATGACCAGCTTCAGCGGCGCCAGCACCCCGACCAGGGTGCTCAGCGCGGCCTCGATGCGCCCCGAGCGCAGCAGCTGGTCGGCCGCCATGCGCCCCAGCTCCAGCGCCTCGGGGCCGCCCGCCAGCGCGGCCGCCTCCAGGTAGGCCGGCCCGGCGTCGCCGCCGCGGCCCAGCTTGGCCAGCGCATCGGCCCGCCCCAGGGTCAGGCGCAGCCGCTCGGGCGTCGCGGCGGCGCCGAGCTCGAGCGCCATGCCATACAGGCGCGCGGCGCGCTCGAAGGCCAGCGCGCGGGTGGCCTCGCCGGCGGCCTCGTCGGCGTGGCGCACCGCCAGCTCGGGTCGACCGGCGCCCTGCCAGTGCACCGCCAGCGCCTCGTGGTTGGGCTGGCGCGCGCCCTCCAGCGCCAGCGCCAACCGGTGGTGGTGCTGCGCGCGCGTGGCCTGGTCGAGGTACAGCGTCACCGTCTCGCGGATGCGATCGTGGAACGGCTCGATGGCGTCGCCCGGGCGCGCGCCCGCGGTGAGCACCCAGTGGCCCACGCGCAGGGTGGCGACGTCGCGCGTGAACTCGACCGGCTCGGCGCCGGCCGCCTGAGCGATGAGCTCCTGCGGCAGCGGCGCGCCGGCGACCGCGACCAGCTCGAGCAGCTGGCGCGTGCTGGGCGGCAGCTCCTGCGCACGCGCCCACAGCGCGTCCTCCAGCCGCTGGCGGCCCGACGCCGGCTGGCCATGCGTGAGCAGGTGGCGCGACAGCTCCTCGATGAACAGCGGATGGCCGCCGGCCTCGGCGATCAGCGCCGTGACGTCGACCGAGGCGGGCGCCACCCCGCCGGCGCGCAGCAGCGCCACCAGCAGCTCGCGCGCGCTGTCGGGCGCCAGCGTGCCCAGCGCCAGGGTGCGCACATCGCCGGGCAGCACGGCCGTCGCGCCCGGCCGCGCCGTCGCCACCAGCAGCAGCGCCGGCGCGTCGGGCGGGCGCAGCAGCTCGGCGAGCAGCGCCATGCTGTCGGCGTCGGCCCACTGCAGATCGTCGATGCTGAGGACCACGCGGCGCCGGTCGCACAGCCGCTGCAAGAGCTCACGCAGCGCCTGGAACGCGCGCGAGCGCACCTCGCCGGGATCGCGCACCACCTCGTGCGGCGCCTCGGCGGCGGCCTCGATGCGGCGCAACGCCGGGAACAGCGACAGCAAGAGGCCGACCCGGCGCGGCAGCACGCTCGCCACCTCGGCGGCCGGCCGCCGCGACAGGTGGCGCGCCAGCGCATCGATGACGCCGTCGATGGCCTTGAAGGGCACCGACTCGCGCTCGTAGCAGCGCCCGTGCAGGCACAGCACCTCGCCCGCGTCCTCCAGCGTGCGCACGAAGTGCTGCACCAGGGCGGTCTTGCCCAGGCCCGACTCGCCCTCGACCAGCACCGTGACCGGCGCGCTGGTGCTCGCCGCCAGCGCGGCCCCGAGCTCCTCCAGCTCGCGGGCGCGGCCGACGAAGGGGGCGCCGCGGCCGTGCGACACCGGCGGCGTGTGCACGGGCAGCGGGATGCGCGCGCTGTGCGAGGGCAGCGGGCGCTCGGCGGCGTCGCCGTGCGGGCTGAGGCGGGCGATGACCTGGGCCGCGCTGGGGCGGCGCTCGGGCGCGATCTCCAGCAGCGCCATGCACAGCGCGTCGAGGTCGGCCGGCGCATCGGGCGCCAGCGCGCGTGGCGGCGGCGGCGCCTCGCGCTGCTTGCGCATCAGCACCTCCAGCGGCATCCCGGTCAGCGGCACCTGCCCGGTCAGCGCCTCGTACAGGATGACGCCGAGGCTGTACAGGTCGGCCGGTGGCGCCACCCGCGTGGTCGCGGCCTGCTCGGGCGACATGTAGACGGCGGTGCCGACCACGTGGGCGTCGCTCTTGTGCGCCTTCTCCTCGCTGATGAAGCCGAAATCGAGGATGACCACGCGGCCCTCGCGCGTGACCAGCAGGTTCGACGGCTTGATGTCGCGGTGCACCTTGCCGGCGCGGTGCAGGGCCTCGAGGCCGCGCGCGACCTGCAGCAGGGCGGCGCGCAGCCGGGCCGGCTCGGCGGGCGGTGTGACCGCGGGCGGCGCCGCGGGGTCGATGCCGCGCACGTGCTCGAGGAAGTGCACGCCGTCGACCAGCTCCATGGTCAGCAGCCAGTTGCCCTCCTCCTCGATGAGCTCGCCGAGGCTGACCAGGTTCTCGTGCTGGATGTCCTGCAGCGAGCGGAACTCCGACTTGAAGCGGCGCACCGCCTCGGGGCTGATGTTGCGCAGCGCCTTGAGCGCGACGCGGGCGTTGCGCTCGCGATCGAGCGCCTCGTAGACCACGCCCATGCCGCCATCGCCCAGCCAGGACAGGACCTGGAAGCGCTGGTTGCCGGTGAACTCGCCCTGGTCGAGGCTGGACATGCGGGTGCCGCGTGATTGTAACCCGCGAAGATCCGCGTAGGATGCCGGCGTGGCTCGGACCCAGTTCGTCACGGATGCGGAAGATGACGGCGTGACGCTGGCGGCGGCGCTGCGTCGTCACCTGGCCGCGGCCTGGGGCGACGCCCCGGTGGCCTGGTCGCGGGTGCGGCGGCTGTGCGAGAGCGGCAAGGTCAACCTGGACGGCGCGCGCACGCTGGACAGCGCGCTGCGCGTCAAGCCGGGCCAGGCGGTCGAGGTCGACGAGGCCCGCCCGGCGCCCGATCCCGCCGGGGACGCCGCCCGCGCCGCCCTGGTGTGGGAGGACACCCACGTCGTCATCATCAACAAGCCCGCGGGGATCCAGAGCGTGCCCTACGAGCGCGACGACAAGGACACCGCGATGGACGTGATCCGCGCGGCCTGGCGGCGTGCCGGTCGCCGCGCCACCGAGCAGCCCCTGTTCGTGGTCCACCGCATCGACAAGGAGACCTCGGGGCTGCTGGCCTTCGCCAAGAGCAAGCTCAGCGAGCGCGGCCTGGCGGCCCAGTTCCGCGCCCACGAGGTCGAGCGCACCTACCAGTGTGTCGCCCACGGCCAGGTCGAGAGTCGCCGCATCGAGAGCTACTTCCTCGAGGACCGCGGCGACGGTCTGCGCGGCAGCGCGCGGCAGCCGCACATGGCCCAGGGCAAGCGCGCGGTGACCCATGTGCGTGCGCTCGAGCTGTTGCCGCGCGCCACCGTGTGCGAGGTCAAGCTGGAGACCGGCAAGACGCACCAGATCCGCATCCACCTCAGCGAGGCCGGCCACCCGCTGGTGGGCGAGCGCGTGTACATCCGCGACTATGCCTCGCGCGGCGGCGAGCTCCTGCCGGCGCCGCGCCTCTTGCTGCACGCGGCCACGCTGGGCTTCGTGCACCCGGTGACCGAGGAGGCCCTCAAGTTCGAGGCCCCGCTGCCGCCGGATTACCTGGACGCCCTCGACAAGCTCCGCTGAGGCCTGGGGGCGCCGGTGCAGCTCATCGTCGCGGAGAAGCCGTCGGTAGCGCGGGACCTGGCGCGGGTCCTGGGCGTGCCGGCGCGCGGCAAGGGCAGCTTCGAGGGGCCCGGCCACGTCATCACCTGGTGCATCGGCCACCTGCTCGAGCTGGAGGAGCCGGCGGCCTACGACGGGCGCTGGAAGGTGTGGCGCCTGGAGACGCTGCCCATGCTGCCGGCGGAGTTCAAGCTGCGTCCGGCGCGGCATGCGCGCGCGCAGCTGCGTGTGGTGGTGGAGCTGCTGCGCGACCGGCGCTTCACGGGCGTGGTCAATGCGTGTGACGCCGGGCGCGAGGGCGAGCTGATCTTCCGGCACATCTTGCAGCGCGCGGGGCGCACGGCGCCGGTGCGCCGGCTGTGGATCTCGTCGCTGACCGACGAGGCCATCCGGCGCGGCTTTCAGGCGCTGCGCCCAGGCGCCGAGCTGGACGCGCTGGCCGACGCGGCGCGCTCGCGCAGCGAGGCCGACTGGCTGGTGGGCATGAACGCGACCCGCGCGGTGACGCTGGGGCTGCGGCGCGCCGGCGGCGAGCAGCTGCTGTCGATCGGGCGGGTGCAGACCCCGACGCTGGCCATGCTGGTGCAGCGCGAGGCGGCCATTCGCGCCTTCGTGCCGCGCGACTACTGGGAGGTGCGCGCCAGCCTGGCGGCGGTCCCGGGGGCGGCGCGCTTCACGGCGCGCTGGGGTCATGGCCCGGTGACCCAGCTGCCCAGCGCGGCGCTGGCCGGCGAGGTGGTGGCGCGCTGCGCGGCCCATGGCGGCGCCGTCGATGCGCGCGGGCCGCGGGTGCACAGCGTGGAGTCGCGCGTGGTGCGCGAGCCGCCGCCGCTGCTGTTCGACCTGACCGCGCTGCAGCGCACCGCCAACCGGCGCTTCGGCTTCAGCGCGCAGCGCACGCTGACGCTGGCGCAGGCGCTGTATGAACGGCACAAGGTGCTGACCTATCCGCGCACCGATTCGCGCCACCTCGGCAGCGACATGGTCGCCGAGCTGCCCGCGGTGCTGCAGGCGCTGGCCGAGGTGCCGGCCTATGCGGGCTTCGTGGCCGGGCTGGGCGCCGCACCGCTGAGGCCCGGGCGCCGGGTGGTCGACGACGCCAAGGTTTCGGATCATCACGCCATCATCCCGACCGCCCGGGCCGGCCGCGTGCAGGGGCTGGATGGTGACGAGCGCCGGCTGTACGACCTGGTGGTGCGTCGGTTCCTGGGCGCGTTCTACCCTGACGCCGAGGTAGCGCTGACCGACGTCATGGTGCGCGTGGGCGGGCCCGGCACGCCGCCGCCGCGCCCGCGCGAGCGCGACCCCGAGGCGGTCACGCTGCCGGGGCCGCTGCCCGCGCCGCCCGACTGGTTCACGGCGCGCGGTCGGGTGCGCGTGGTGGCGGGCTGGCAGGAGGTCGCCGGCCTGGAGCCCCGACAGGAGGCTGGCGCCGACCCAGGTGCTGGCGCAGCGGGCGAGGACGAAGCCCAGGCCGAGCTGCCCGCGCTGCAGCCCGGGCAGGCGCTGGACGGCAGCTTCGCGCCGGTGGCCAGGCAGACCCAGCCGCCGCGGCGCCACACCGAGGCGACCCTGCTGGCGGCGATGGAGTCGGCGGGACGCAGCCTGAGCGACGACGCCCTGCGTGCCGCCATGAAGGACAGCGGCCTGGGCACTCCGGCCACCCGCGCGTCCATCATCGAGACGCTGCTCCTGCGCGACTATGTGCGGCGCGAGGGCAAGCTGCTGGTGCCGACCGCGACCGGCAGCGCCCTGATCGACTCGCTGCCGGTAGCCAGCCTGGCCTCGGCCGAGCTGACCGGGCGCTGGGAGGCCCGGCTGGCGGCGATCGCACGGGGCCAGGACAGCCGCGGCGCCTTCATGCGCGACATCGCGACCTGGGTGCGCGAGCTGGTCGAGCTGGTGCGCACGGCGACGCCGACGGCGGCGCAGCTGGCCGCGGCGGCGGCCCACCCGATGGCGCGACCAGGTCGTGGCGGTCGCGGTGGGCGCGGCGGTCGCGGGGCTGGCGGTCGACGTGGCGGGGCGAGCCGGCCGACGCGGACAGGCGCGCGCCCGCCACGCGCCGCCACACCACGCGCCGCCACGCCACGCGCCGCCACACCACACGCCGCCACGTCACTCGCCGCCACACCAAGCGCCGCCACACCACGCGCCGCCGCACCCAGGCTGCCACCCGTGCCGGTCACCGCGCTGCCCTGCCCACGCTGCAAGCAGGGCAGCCTGCTCACCGGCAAGCGCGGCTGGGGCTGTGCGCGCTGGCGCGAGGGCTGCGGCTTCGTGATCTGGTTCGAGACCGCGGGGCGCAAGCTCAGCGAGGCCCAGCTGCGCGATCTCGTCCTGCGCGGCAAGACCCGCCCGACTCGCTTCGTGTCGGCGCAGGGCCAGCCCACCGAGGGCCGCCTGGTGCTCGACCCGGCCAGCGACGGCGGGGCCCGCCTGGTGACCCGGTGACGGCGCCGCTCGACGTCCGCGCCGCGCTGGCTGCGGGTGATCACGCCGCGGTGCTGACGGCGTGCTGCTGCTCGGCAAGCGCGGCTGGCAGCTGTGGGACTGTCGCCAGGCCGACCCCATCGGCGTCGCCATGCCCGGCGACGCCATCGAGTGGACCGCGGTCAACCCGGCCGGCGACCGCCTGGTGACTTACCACGGCGGCTCGCTGTACGGCTGGGCGCTGCCCGAGTGCCGCCCCCTGTTCCAGCGCAAGGACTCGCCCGCGGAGTGGCGTTCGCCCCGACGGCGCCTCGGTCCTGACCGGTCATGGTCGCCGCCTCGATGCCCGCTGCCTGGCGCTGGCGGCCACAACTTCGCCCTGTCACCCGACAAGCGCTGGCTGGCCATCCACGACGACGACCTCCACGTCTGGGAGCTCGCGCCGGCCACGCTGCGCCACACCTTGTCCGCCCCCACCCTGCCCGGCCTCAGCTTCAGCGCCGACAGCCGCACCCTCACCGTCACCGGCTCGCAGACCCAGCAATCGGGTAACCAGGACTGGAACACGGTCGACAGCTACGACGTCACCACCGGCGCCTGCGTGTCCTCGCACGGTTACTGGGACAGCGAAGGCCCCGCTACCCCGGCGCGCGAGCTGGCCCCCGGCGTCCTGCTGCACGACCAGCAGCTGCAGCTCGGCGCCGCGCGCCTGGCGCTGCCATACCAGACCATCGTGGCGCGCGGCCCCGACGGCACCATCCACGTCGCCTGCACCCACCGCGGTCGCGTCGAGCTCCACGCCCTGCGCCTTCCGCCCAGCGCGCCCGCTACCCCGGCGGCCTGATCGGCCGGGCCGGCCTGACCGGCCTGACCGGCGTCGGCGTCGGCGGCACGGCTGCCAGCTTCCACAGCTTGCCGTCGAGCGACAGCACATACACCTCGCCGGCCAGGTCCTCGGCGAACATCGACACCGAGGTCAGCTGCTCCTTCGGGTCGATGGCCGCGCGCCAGTCCCAGTGCTCGGTCACCGTCGCCGGCGTCGCCGCGCGCGCCGGCCCCCCGGGCCGCGCCGCCACCGCGGGCGTGCCCGGCTTCCACCTGAAGCTGCGCACGATCCCGGTGCAATAGTCGGCATAGAAGTAGAGGCCGTCCAGCACCGGCAGCGCCGCGCCGCGATACACCACGCCGCCGGTCACCGAGCACCCGGTCTGGTGGTCATAGTCGACCACCGGCAGCGTCATGCCGGCGCGCTTGCAGTTGCGCCGGAAACAGTGGCTGCCCTCCAGCTGATTCCAGCCGAAGTTCTGCTGCCCGGCCAGCGCATCCTTGGCGGCGACCACGTCGATCTCCTCCCAGATGTCCTGCCCGACGTCGCCGATGTAGAGGTCGCCGGTCTTGCGATCGAAGCTGTAACGCCACGGGTTACGCAGCCCCAGCATGTGGATGGTCGGCTTCGCGGCGGGGCGCACATCGACGTCGAGGCGCAGCATCTTGGCCAGCAGCGCGGTCTTGTTCTGGCCGTTCTTGTCGGGATCGTTGGCCGCGCCGCCGTCGCCCAGGCCGATCCACAGCTGACCGTCGGGCCCGAACGCCAGGTGGCCGCCGTTGTGGTTCGAGTAGGGCTGCTTGACCACCAGGACGTCGCGCGCCGACTTGGCGTCGACCACGGTCGGGGTGGCCTTGGGCAACAGGTACTCGGTGACGTGGGTCTTGCCGCCGAGGTCGGTCCAGTTGACGTAGAGCTTCCGGTTGTCGGCGAACTTGGGGTGAAACGCCAGCCCGAGCAGCCCCTGCTCGTTGTCGCGCGAGACCTGCTTGCGCATGTCGAGCGCCACCGTCCTGGTCAGCACGCCATCCTCGAGGATGCGGATGCGCCCGATCTGCTCCACGACATACAGCCGGCGCAGATCACCCGGCGCCTGGGCCAGCGCGACCGGCCGCTGCAGCCCGCGCGCGACCTCGACCAGGCGCACCTTGGCCGCGACCGCGGCGGGCACCGGCGACACCGCGGGCCCGGCGGGCACCTCCTCCGCGCCAGCCCGGCCGCGCGCGCAGGCTGCCAGCGCAGCCGCCCCCAGCAGACTCAGGCCGACAGATCGGGCTCGACGTAGCACCACTTGGCCTCCGGGCAGCGCCCGCGCAGGCGGGCCTCGAAACCATTGATGAGCTCGGACAGCTCCCCTGCGGTGACGTCTGCGCGACAGCGGATCTTCACCGCCACCATGACCTCGCCGGGGCCCTGCTGCACGGTGACCACGGTGCGCGCCGAGATCATGCGGGCATCCTCCTGGATGGTCTCGTGGACGCACGCCTCGATGCGGGGATCTGCGCGCTCGCCGACCAGCAGCGACTGCACCTCGACGGCCAGGAAGATGGCCACGAAGACCAGCACCACGCCGATGGTCAGGCTGCCCACGGCGTCCCACATCGGGTCCTTGGTCTGCCAGGCCACCGCCAGCGACGCCATGGCCAGCGCCAGGCCCAGCACGGCGGCGCCGTTCTCGCCGAACACGACCACCAGGTCGGAGTCCTTGGTCTGGCGCAGGAAGCGGAAGAACGGCGTCTTGCCGCGGCGCTTGTTGAGCTCGCGGACGTTCGACAGGGTGGCCCAGCCCTCGATGACCAGCGAGAAGCCCAGGATGATGAAGCCCAGCCAGACCTTGGTCACCGGCTCGGGCGACTGCAGCTTGTGGATGCCCTCGTAGATCGAGAACGCCCCGCCGCCCATGAACAGCAGCAGCGCGACCATGAACGACCAGAAGTACAGCACCCGCCCGTAGCCCAGCGGATGGTTGGCGTCGGGCGGCCTGCGGGCCTTCTTGACCCCCATCAGCAGCAGCAGCTGGTTGCCGCAGTCGGCGCCCGAGTGGATCGTCTCGGCCAGCATGGCGCCCGACCCGGTGAACACCGCGGCGGTGCCCTTGGCGGTCGCGATCAGGAAGTTGGCGATGAGCGACTGATAGATGTGTGCGGTTCCGGCCACGCTCTCTTGTACCAGATGAAGGGCCTCGTGCTATGCACCACGCGTGCGTTGCCAGGCCCACCCCGATCGCGAGGCAGAGTCGCGCTGCGTGCGCTGCGCCCGCGGCCACTGCCAGGGCTGCCCACGCACGGTGCGCGTGGGTCTCGGCCGCCTGACGGTGTGCGCCCACTGCGACGGCCTGCTGGCGCCGCTGGCGGCGGGCGCCCCGGTGAAGCCCCTGATGCTGCGCGCCTTCAGCAAGGACGGCGCGCTGACCGCGCTGGCGCTGGCGCTGCCGGCCTGGGTCGCCATCATGTACGCCCCGCTGGCGGCGCTGCTGTATGCCGCCGCGCTGGCGGGCTACTACCTGGCCACCATCGATCACGTGGCGCGCGGTCAGGCCGGGCTGCCCGAGCCGCCGATGTCCGCCCTCGACGTCGCCAGCATGGTGGGCAAGGCGCTGCGCGGCCTGCTGGTGGTCGCGGTCGGCGGCCTGCCCTTCGTGCTGTGGTCGGTGCTGGGCGGCTCGGACGCTGGCAGCCCGGTGGGTGGGCTGGGGCCGACGCTGGCGCTGCACGTGATCGGCTTCGTCTGGCTGCCCGCGGCGGTGCTGTCGCTGGTGCTGACCGGCAGCGCGCTGGCGGCGGTGTCGCCGCTGACGTGGGCCGCGGTGATCCGCCGGGCCCCGGGCGCATATGGGCGTTTTTGTGGGCTATTCTTCATCTCCACCCTGGGTGCGGTGATGCTCACGGCGGGCGCCGGCTTCTTCCTGGCGCCCATCCCGTACCTGGGTCCGCTGCTGGTGGTGGCGCTGGCGAATCTTTTGTTCACCTCGCAGGCCGCGCTTTTTGGCGGTTTCTTGACCAGGGAGGCCTTGGTCCATCGCGCCGCGTGATATCCTGATCGC